>Ga0164241_10000057_pt1 | contig 269913 bp, 196 predicted proteins | sample OricomyardsoilBY_FD_108780 | JGI IMG/M metagenome (GOLD analysis project Ga0164241, IMG submission 108780) | Backyard soil microbial communities from Emeryville, California, USA - Original compost - Back yard soil (BY) | ecosystem: Environmental > Terrestrial > Soil > Unclassified | place...
CAAAAAACCTTAGCCTGAGGCAGGTTGCTAGTGCCCCAGGCGCATTGGCTCCCTCCCCTTATCAAGGGGAGGGTTGGGGTGGGGTTTGTAGAGCAAAGCCCACCCCAACCCTCCCCTTGATAAGGGGAGGGTTGGGGTGGGGTTTGTAGAGCAAAGCCCACGAATAGATACATTCGAGCTACCAAATAAAACCCTTGTAGCTACCAAGCAAAACCAGTAATACCGCCCCAGGACGACCTGGGAGCCAATCAAATAAACGCGGGACGGCCCGCCCAAACACGGATTCTCACCATGTTTGACACAGTACTGATCGCCAACCGAGGCGCCATCGCCACCCGAATCCTGCGCAGCCTAAAACAGATGGGCATCAAGAGCGTGGCGGTGTACCACGAGGAAGACGCCAATTCCCTCCACGTGCAGCAGGCGGACCTAGCCGTGTGCTTAGGCGCAGGCAGTGCGGCCGATACCTACCTCAACATCAGCAAGATCATCCAAGCCGCCCGCGACACCGGCGCCCAAGCCATTCACCCCGGCTACGGCTTTTTAAGTGAGAACCAAGCCTTTGTGCAGGCCTGTGAGGCGGCGGGGATAGTGTTTATCGGCCCCACCATCGCGCAAATGGCCCTGTTTGGTTTGAAGCACTCCGCCCGCGAGGCGGCAGCGCAGGCCAATGTACCGCTGGTGCCCGGCTCCCCGCTGCTGGAGGATCTACCCCAGGCGCAGCAATGGGCCGCACAGGTGGGCTACCCGGTGATGCTCAAAAGCACCGCCGGTGGTGGCGGCATAGGTATGCAGGTGTGCCAGGATGAGGCGGAACTCACCCAAGCCTGGGATTCAGTGCGCCGCTTGGGCGGAAATTATTTCGCCAATAACGGCGTGTTTTTAGAGGCCTACATCGCCCGCGCCCGCCACATCGAAGTGCAGATTTTTGGCGATGGTAAGGGCCTTGCCAAAGCCCTCGGCGAGCGGGATTGCTCCGCCCAGCGGCGCAACCAAAAAGTGTTAGAAGAAACCCCCGCCCCCAACCTGCCAGAGGCGCAGCGCCAACAGTTGCACGCCACCGCCGAAGCCCTGATGGCCTCGGTGCAGTACCGCAACGCAGGCACGGTGGAGTTTATTTACGACGTAGACCGAGGGGCCTTTTATTTTTTAGAGGTGAATACTCGCCTGCAGGTGGAGCACGGCGTAACTGAGCAGGTGTGGGGGGTGGACCTGGTGAACTGGATGATCCGCCAAGCTGCAGGCGAGCTTGACCTGGCGCTGGAACACAGCCAGCTCAGGCCCCAAGGCCACGCGGTGCAGGCGCGTATCTATGCCGAGGCCCCCCACCTGGACTTTCGTCCCAGCAGCGGCCGCCTCACCCATGTGCACTGGCCCGAGGCCGACGGCACCCATCTGCGCATCGACACCTGGGTGGAGGCGGGCCTTCAGGTGCCCGCCCTCTTCGATCCCATGATCGCCAAGGTAATTTGCCTGGGCGAAGACCGCGCCGCCGCCCTTAAGCAGCTGGACAACACCCTGGCCCACAGCAGCCTCTACGGCATAGACACCAACCTCGCCTATGTGCGCAGCCTGCTGGCAAGCCCAGAGGCTATCAGCGGCAGCCTACTCACCCGCAGCTTAGCGAGCCTTGCCTACAGCCCTGCCTGTGTGAGCGTACTGGCGGGCGGCACCCAAACCACCCTGCAGGATTACCCCGGCCGGGTGGGCTTTTGGCATGTGGGCGTGCCGCCGTCTGGGCCTATGGATTCCTTAAGTTTTCGCCTGGCCAACCGGCTGCTGGGCAACCCCTTGGGGGCCCCGGCCCTGGAGATCACCCTCAATGGCCCCAGCCTTAAATTCCACCGCACCAGCCAAGTGGCCATCACCGGCGCCGCCATTGAACTGAGCCTGGACGGCGCCCCCTGCCCCCAGTACCAAACCCTGTGGGTGCAAGCAGGCCAGGTGCTGCAGCTGGGCCGCGTCACCGGCGCGGGGGCGCGGGCTTATTTGGCCGTAGCCGGGGGCTTTGACTGCCCCGAGTATTTAGGCTCCGCCGCCACCTTTACCCTGGGGCAGTTCGGCGGCACCGGCCGGGCCCTGGCCACTGGGGATACCCTGCTGTTAAAAGACGCCGCGCCAGTGCCGGAGGCCGCGCTCGCTTTAGAACAGCGCCCAGCCATAGGGGAGGACTGGACACTGCGGGTCATCCCCGGCCCCCATACGGCGCCGGACTTTTTCACCGCCCAGGACATCACCACCCTGTTTGAGAGCCCCTGGCAGGTGCACTATCAATCCAGCCGCACCGGCGTGCGCCTGATCGGCCCTAAACCCGCTTGGGCGCGGGAGACCGGCGGCGAAGCGGGCCTGCACCCCTCCAATATTCACGACAACGCCTACGCCTTTGGCAGTGTGGATTTCACCGGCGATATGCCGGTAATTCTGGGCGTAGATGGCCCCTCCCTAGGCGGCTTTGTCTGCCCGGCCACGGTGATCAGCGCAGATTTATGGAAGCTCGGCCAACTCAAAGCCGGAGCCCAGATTCGTTTTGTGCCCGTCACCCACAGCGAGGCGGTGGCCCTGGAAGCCCAGCAGCTGCATAGGCTTACCCGGCTGGACGGCAGCCAAACTGAGCTTGGCCTTGAGGTTGCGCAAGTAACCTGCGACCCGCTGGCCAGCCCCATAGTACAAACCGGCCAATTCGGCCCCGACGCCTACGCCTGCCGCCTAGCGGGCGACCATTTTTTACTGGTGGAGCTAGGCCCTTTGGAGCTGGACATAGCCCGCCGCTTTCGCGTCCACGCCCTGATGCTCTGGCTGCAGCGCAACCGCCTGGCGGGCCTGCAAGAACTCACCCCCGGCGTGCGCTCATTGCAGATTCACTACAACAGCCAGCTGTTAAGCCTTACCCAGCTGCTGGCCCATTTGCGCCTGGCGGAAGCCGAACTCGCCCGCGCCGCCCCCACCCGCCTGCCGTCGCGCAAGGTGTACCTGCCCATCAGCTGGGACGACGAGGCCTGCCGGGAAGCCATCGCCAAATACACCGCCAGTGTGCGCCCCAACGCCCCCTGGTGCCCCAGCAACCTAGAATTTATCCGCCGCATCAACGGCCTTCCTGACCTGGCCGCCGTTAAAGAGCTGTTCTTCAACACCGACTACCTGGTGCTGGGCCTGGGGGATGTGTACCTGGGCGCGCCGCTCGCCACCCCGCTGGACCCGCGCCAGCGCCTAGTCACCACCAAATACAACCCCGCCCGTACCTGGACAGCGGAAAACTCCGTGGGCATAGGCGGCGCCTACCTCTGCGTGTACGGCATGGAAGGCCCCGGCGGCTACCAGTTTGTGGGCCGCACCCTGCAGATGTGGAACACCTACAAGGCCACGGCGGAATTCAGCGCGCCCTGGCTGCTGCGTTTTTTCGACCAGATCCGCTTTTACGAGGTGAGCGCCGAAGAGCTAAAAACCATCCGCCGCGACTTCCCCCAGGGCCGCTACCCACTGCGCATCGAGCCCTGCGAGTTCGACCTTGCCGCCTATCAAGCCTTTTTGGATGAACACCAAGCGGGCATAACAGCCTTCACCGCCCAACGCCAAGCCGCCTTCGCCGCCGAGCTAGAACACTGGCGCGCCAGCGGCCAGCTCACCTACTCAAGCCCGGAGGACGCAAGCTCCGAAAGCAGCGAAGCCGCCCTACCGGAGGGCACGCGCGCCGTGGAAAGCCCCGTGGCGGGCAGCCTGTGGCAGCTGTTAGTGAAGGAAGGCGACACAGTAGCGGCAGGCCAGGTGCTGGCGATTTTGGAATCCATGAAGATGGAGCTGGAAGTCACCGCTCCGGCGGCAGGTCAGGTGAGCAAAATACTCAAACAACCGGGCCAGAGTTTAGGGTTGGGCCAGTGTTTGCTTTGGTTGCAAACAGCTTAACGGGGGCGCAGGCGGTGTTTGTATTCCCCGCCCTTGGTGGGGAATGTCATCAAGCGAAGCGTTTTACAGAGTTTTTGAACGGGTTGTGCACCTGCCCAGCAACCCCACCCCAACCCTCCCCTTGAAAAGGGGAGGGAGCAAAATAGCCTTGGAATTAAGGAAATTCCTTGGTTCAAGATTTTTTAGCCCCTCCCCCTTTCCAAGGGGGAGGCTGGGAGGGGGTTTGGGGGCAAGGCAAAAACCTGTCTGCACTTGCCCAGCAACCCCACCCCAACCCTCCCCTTAAAAAGGGGAGGGAGCAGAATTGCCTTGAATATAAGGAATTTCCTTGGTTCAAGATTTTTTAGCCCCTCCCCCTTCCCACAAATTGCAGGAGCAATTTGCACAGCGAAGCTGCCCGGAGGGTAAACCACAAGGAAGTGGTTTATGTACGGGAGGCTGGGAGGGGGTTTGGGGGCAAGGCAAAAACCTACCTGCACTTGCCCAGCAACCCCACCCCAACCCTCCCCTTAAAAAGGGGAGGGAGCAAAATAGCCTTGGAAATAAGGAATTTCCTTGGTTCAAGATTTTTTAGCCCCTCCCCCTTTTTAAGGGGGAGGCTGGGAGGGGGTTTCTTTCTGAAGGCAAAACCTCCTACAGCCCCCCATGGGCCATGCATAAACCAAGTAGCCCGGATGCAGCGCAGCGCAATCCGGGTAAGCACTCGGCCCGAATTCGGCAGTAACGAGTGTAGGGGCACCCCTCGTGGGTGCCCAACCCAAACTCACAAACCAGGAACACATCCCCCGGATAGCGCAGCGAAATCCGGGCTACCAATGCAAACCAAACAAAATCCCCAACCAAAGGCCCCAGCATGACAGCCCACAACCTCAGCCTCGCCGCCCTCCAACAGGCCTACCAATCCGGCCAAACCACACCCCGCCAACTCCTCCTCGACCTACACCAACAGGCCCAAGCCCAGAGCGACAAAAACATCTTTATCAGCCTGGTAAGCGAGGCGGATCTGCTCAATTACATCGAGGCACTAGAGCGCAAAGACCCAACTAGCCTGCCCCTCTACGGCGTACCCTTCGCCATCAAAGACAACCTGGACCTAGCCGGTTACCCCACCACCGCCGCCTGCCCAGAGTTCGCCTACCTGGCCACAAGCTCCGCCCACACGGTGCAGCTACTCATAAACGCTGGCGCCATCCCCATGGGCAAAACCAACCTGGACCAATTCGCCACCGGTTTAAACGGCACCCGCTCCCCCTACGGCCAGGTGCCCAACGCCTTCTTGCCCGACTACATCAGCGGCGGCAGCAGTTCCGGCTCCGCTGTAGCCACCGCCCTAGGCCTGGTCAGTTTTGCCCTCGGCACCGATACCGCAGGCTCCGGCCGCGTGCCCGCCGCCCTTAACAACCTGGTGGGCATAAAACCCAGCAAAGGCCTGTTGAGCACCACAGGCCTAGTGCCCGCCTGCAAAAGCCTGGACTGCGTGAGCATCTTTGCCCTCAACTGCGACGACGGCGCCCTACTGCTAGACCTGCTCGGCGACTACGACCCAGCGGACCCCTTCGCCCGCCCCAACCCCCACAGCAACCGCGCCCGCTACTACCCGGCCAGGCCCAAAGCCTTCCGCTTCGGCCTGCCCAACCTCACCCTCGCCCCGGAGGCCCAGCGCCTGTTCCAACAGGCCTGCGACCAGCTCATCACCCTCGGCGGCACCGCCGTGCCCATCGACTTCGAACCCTTTTTAGCCGCCGCCCGCCTGCTCTACCAAGGCCCCTGGATCGCCGAGCGCAAACTCGCCACCCAAGCGGTGCCCCCCAGCGCCATGCTGCCGGTCATTAAAGCCATCATTGCCGAAAGCGTAGAGCCCACCGCCAGCCAAGCCTTTGCGGGCATCTACCAACTGGCCGAATGCAAACGCCAATGCGATGACATCCTCGCCCAGGTGGACATGATCCTCACCCCCGCCTTCCCCCGCGCCTTTACCCGCGCCGAAATCGACGCCGACCCCATAGGCACCAACAGCCAGCTGGGCACCTACACCAATTTTATGAACCTGCTGGACTACGCCGCCCTAGCCCTGCCCGCAGGCAAACACAGCAACGGCCTGCCATTTGGCATCACCCTCTTCGCCCCCGCTTTTAGCGATATGGCCCTGCTCAGCCTCGGCCGCAGTTTCCACCTAGCCACCGGCCTACCCCAGGGCGCCACGCCCCATCAGCCACCCGCCCAGGCCCTAAACAGCCCCGCCGCCCCCAGCGCCTACACCGACTTATTAGTCTGCGGCGCCCACCTGGCCGGCGAGCCCCTCAACTGGCAACTCATCGAACGCGGCGCCACCCTCAAAGCCGCCACCCACACCGCAGCGGGCTATAAGCTCTACGCCCTCCCCGACGGCAACCGCCCCGCCCTCGTGCGCACCCCCGGCAGCCAAAGCGCCATCGAAGTCGAAATCTGGCGCCTACCCACCCACACCCTCGGCAGCTTCCTCACCGGCATAGCCCCACCCTTAGGCCTAGGCCAAGCACAACTGGCGGATGGCAGCTGGGTAACTGCGTTTATCTGCGAACCGGTCGGCCTTGAGGGGGCCAAGGATATCAGTGGGTTTGGCGGTTGGCGGGGGTGGAAGGCGGCGGGCCAGTAATAGGGTTGGTTCTGAATTAAATGCGGGGTTGATTAGCATGTGTGGGATTGTGTTAATTCTTTGGCTTTTTGTGGGTGCAGGCGTGGGCAGTTATTGTGCTTGGCGTCTGGGGCACGTATAAACACCTCTGGTTTTCGTCTTATAGGGTTAGGGCTGGCGTTTGGCCAACAGTGTGTTCGACAGCTGCTTGCTCTTAGATAAGCCTCTGCACATGCTTCGGTGTTAGATGGATCGAATCCGTCATAACAAACATCGAGCGGCGTCGTACTTTTGATGGTCTTGCTCTAGGTGACTGAATTTGAGCAATTAGGGTTTAAATCGAGCGCTTGTCGTGGGCGCGTTGGACGGAAATTAAAATCGAGTTAGGCGGATTTGATTCGGCTAATAAAACTGTTAGCTCCAAAAATAAAAATCGAGAGGGTATGAGATGTCAGAAACAGGTAACATCGAAGAGCTTGCGAAATTGGTATCAAATGAGATCTTCAAGTGGTTCAAGTGGAAGACGTGTGTCTTAAAAGATACTGATTGGAAATGCGTGATAGATGCACATAAAAAAAACACCCATCCAGCTGACGTTGTCTTTTATTATAATGACCCCTATTCGGGCAATGTGATATATCTAAACACTGATCTTAAAAGCTATAAAAAGGGAAGCATTGGTTCTACAAGTATATCTAAAGCCCTCAACTCATTATCGATAGCAGTAGAGTGTGCAAATATAAGCGAAGATTGGCAGAAAAAGTATTTGGTGGACGATATCGGCTTTGATTGCGTAATTGGGATGCTATTCCTCTACAATCACGATGGAGAATTCGATAAAGACATTATCGAAATTATAGATGGTATTGATTTTGAAAAAATAAATACTCCGGAAAACGTAAAAATACTATTGCTTGACCCCCAAAAAATCCGAACCCTAGTCAATATTGTAACTGATATGAAAGGGTTAGTTGCGGATGATCTTCTTCCAAGAACTGAATATACATTCTTTTATCCCGATTTGGTTATGGCCAAAAGACATGGTGAGGAGTGGAGCCAGCCAGCATCCATTGAAGCGCTTACTTCTCCATGGCTAATTATTAAGCATCGCGCCACTGGAGACATAGAAGAGGGATTTGTTATTTATTATCATAAAAGTGGTGACACCGTAGAGGAATTTGTATACTTAATAGATGCAATGTCTCATTATCAAATGCTTTTGAGCAATAAACCAATAAGAGTAAGATTCACTGACCCCGGAGCAGACGCTGCAAACAATTTCAATAAAGCCAAACTCGAATATCTAAAAATGTGGGGCGCAGATGAAGCCAGAGAGACTCAACTAAACAGAATTGACGCCAAAAGAATTTCCAAAGTGGTATCCAACTATTGCCCAATGGAAATAGGAATGAGAGATTATGCAGAATAAATCTGGCCCTTCAATATATATTCCTTCGGACAAAAACATATTTGATGCATTACAGCACAAAAAAATTGGTCATTCCGAAGTGCTAAGATTCTTAAGAAACCGTGGAATTATAGTTTCTCAGAATTTAGACAAAAGTGATTTATCAAAAACCATAGCTGGACTCTCGTTTGACTATTACGATTACATTCATATCACCAAATTGCTAGAAAACCCAAATCGGAAAGAAAAAACAACACGCACAACCGTAAAAACCAGCTCAAACAATGACCAACTGGCAGAAGCGGCTCAAAAAATATTTAAACCAAACGACTCAGATGAATCCTACAAAGTTATAAAAAAAGAAAATTCAACAGTATTAGTAGTTACATATACCGATGTGGATTTCACCAAAACAGAACTTCGGCAACGAACCCTAAAGAAGTGCGAATTGGAAATACATGCGGAAGGTGATGAAGTGTCCCTTCGAAGCCCCGCCACAAAGAAGGGAAAGGAAATATCAGAGAGATTTAAATCTTCTCTGTCACAAATCAAAGGGGAAGATCTTGAAGAAGAGATTATTTCATTGGAAAGTGTAACTCAGGCCGAAGCTAGAAGTCTCTTTTTTGATTTGCTAATTAAAGCAATTCCAGGATACGAATTGGAAGATGTTTCTAGTGTTGATGTGTATCACGAAATTGACGATCTCGATGAAAGTGAAGATGATGAAAGCGGCAGCTCTGAAAACTTTGCCGGGTACATAAGAAAAGCGGCTTTGGCTGGCGGGGGTGTATTAGAATCGGCCGAGTTTAATCAGCTTCACTCAAGAGGATTCTTTATTTCTAAAATCATTTGGACAGTTGTAGATATTCTTCCAGGAGGCGATAAAGTTGAGCTGGAAGCTCAATTTGGAAAGCCATCATCATGCACAGATTTTAAATATCTTGTAAGAGGCATTTACAACTACAATGAGCGTACGCAAGGTCACAATGTGACAAAACGCACCCCAAGCAGAGTTGAAACCGGCACTTTCAATAGGAAATTGGAGAAAGCTGCAAAGATCAGTTTCGATAAAATTATAGAGACCTATGTTGGCAAAGCAGATGAAGACGATTAGATGGCTTAAGGTTAAGTGGCCGTTGCAGCTTGTCGAAATATCGAAACTTTTGCTTTCCAATCAATACAATGAAGACAAAGGACGAGGATTCATATTATCTTCCAGTGGAAAAAAGTTAATATCTGGCAAATACATTGAGAAAATTGTTGAACCGACCGTGATTATTGATCCCTTTGGGAATGAGACTAAAACACAGCTTATAACATTTTATGTATCCAAGTTCTCATTTGACAGTTCATCCTCACTGATGGAGCTAGAATCGCCACCCAGGTCAATTAGAAAGCTAATTGTGGGACTCCATTCAGTAATTGGGCTTGGCATGGAATTGTCCGACATTAAAGTGGACCCCTTAGATTGGCTTAAAGAAATAGAAGCTTTGCAATCGCCTGTACTGGTACGGCATATTTCCTCATCAGGAATCACCCTATCAAAAAATGGGATCGCGAAAATAAGTGTTTCGGGAAATAAGGATATTCGAGATGAATTCCATAAGTTAGTTGGAACAAAGACTCGCGCGATTGATGCGGTAAAATTTAGTGGAATATTTAATCGGTGCCAAATTGGTGCCGAAGTATCAAAGACCGGCACGATAAAATATTATGGCCAAATCTACGATGGCTTTAGAAATGAAATTAAAGAATGCTTAGAACGTGCAATACAGGAAAAAAGCCAGTAGCAAGTAGGTTGGGTAGAGCGCAGCGAAACCCAGCATTTTAATATCGAAGAATAGTGGCTTTCGTTGGAACTTATTTAACTTAGACCAATATTTGCGACAGCCTGCGCAGCGTTTGGGTTTACTATGCTTTACCCAACGCACTTTTCGAAGAGATAGTGCATGAAATTTCACACAAAACCCAATAAACGACACTTTGTCAGACTGGTTTTCCGCTGCACCCAAACCAGTCGCAAATGCGGGCGTTATGCATCTCTGAAGGTATAGGATAGAAAAATGGCAATTAAACAAACTGATATTAAAAAACTGTTCAGCCGTTCAGCCGGCCAGTGCAATATTTGCAAGCTAGATGTAGCAGAAGGCGATGTGGTTATTGGGCAAATGGCTCATATGATTGCCAAAAGCCCTAGAGGCCCCAGGGGCAATGAAAACACCCACAGAAATGACTTGTATGACAATCTGATTCTACTATGCCCTAATCATCATATAGAAGTAGACTCACGACCATCAGCCTACCCTGAACATCGGCTCCGTGAGATTAAATCAAAACATGAGGCTGATATCGCAGCGCGTCTTAATAGGAGCCAAGAATACGAGCAGGATCTAAACTCATTAAATACTCTCTTTAAATTTATACCATTCTTGAGACTGGGAAGTCTGGCAATGGAATTACCGGATAAACTATCCTCGGATTTTGAAATATCAGAGACGTTTAATAACTTTAGAAAGAGCAACCCTCAAGCATATCCTTTTCGGGATAAGGAACTGACGCGGCTGTGGGGATCATTTATATCAGATGCAGATGAAATAAAAAAATTCACGTTAAGCAACGTGCACGGAGATAAGCTTTATCCATTCGGTGAACCTAGAGATAAAGATGGCTATCACAACGTGTATGTCGGAGATGATAACGGACGCTTTATTGTAATGAATAAAAGATTTCTCCAAGGAAAACAAAGAGGTCTTGTCGAAGATACTGCACACCAACTTGTACAAACTTTTATCTATAGCCATAAAGAACTAGTCGATTATATTCTTGATCATTTTAAAGATATTAAGTGGTAAAAAGGCATAACCGGATAAAGGCGAATCAAGAGGTCAAAGACCTTGAAACAATTTTCAACGCCCCATTGATTCAACAAGAAACTATCGATACTGCAAAGACAATATTAACCGGAATTTAAAAAGTGATAAACCCCGCAACCTATTACATCCACTATTTAAAACAGTTAAAGCAATTGCTGAACAAAATAAACCAATCCGACAATACAAATTTATTAAATGATCGTTTACATCCCAATATGTTAGACCTTCATCAGCAGGTTCGAACCACAATTGGTTTTACGTTGCGCTCATGTTGCCCCCTAGCAAGAAGGCAGATCGTTAATTTCAGCAACAACCAGTACGGCATTGCAAGTTTATTAAGCGAGATCGATTTAACCATTGATTATTTGGCGGATATTCCGCCCGAGCACTTTTCATTCGATTGCCATGGCACCATTAGAACCACTGCAGGTTTTGCGGATTTGGAATTTTCGCCCATGGATTATTTTTTAATCTATACCTTCCCTAATTTTCTGTTTCATTACAGCATGGTATACGCAATGTGCAGAAAATCTGGCCTTGAGATAGGTAAAGCAGATTTTGATGGCTGCCATAAATACCCCTTAGGCTTCAGTTTTACTGACGCCAAGTAATGCAAAAAAATTGGTGCACTGTAGGGTGGGTTCGCGAAGCAACCCACCATCGGTTTTGCGCCAGAAAATATTTCAGCAATATCGCGGTCTTGATCTGTAGTGGATTGTCGCTTTGCTCCGAATCCACCCTACACATTTCCTTCAAAATTAAATTATTCCCACGCACAGGTTTTGACCCCGTTCCGGCCCAATGTCATTTAGTTAAGCGTTTTGGTGTCGCTACCTTAATTAAATTGACTTGAGTAGCCCGGATGGAGCGCAGCCAAATCCGGGGGGCTTCGATTGAAAACCCGGATTGCGTTTCACTTCATCCGGGCTACGCCAGGGGGCAAAAATCCTTAACTTAATGACATTGCCTCCCACCCAGCGCAATGTCATTAAGTTAAGCCCGGCTTCCCTCACCCTAGCCCTCTCCCAGAGGGAGAGGGGACATTCGCTACTAACCCTGGGGCCCCTACTTTTAGCCCCCTCTCCCTTTGGGACGACTGCATGGATGCAGGAGGTAGAGTCACGCTGGGAGCAGTTACCGAGAGGGTTGGGGTGAGGGTAAAAAAGGGTGCGTGACATAGGACAAAATCCTTAACTTAATGACATTGCCTCCCTGCCCAATGTCATTAGGTTAAGCGCCGCTCCCTCACCCTAGCCCTCTCCCAAAGGGAGAGGGGACAGTACGTACTAACCTACCAGCGCAGCTCCCTCACCCTAGCCCTCTCCCAGAGGGAGAGGGGACAGTGTGTACTAACCTACTAATACTGCACACATTACTAACCCCTCGCCCCTGTCACTAGGGCTTTTACCCCAGCCCAAACCCCAACGGCATAACCTCCTGCAACCCTCTCCGTTCACCCATGGGCGGTTTCCCCCAGTCAAAAACTAGCACCTGTTAAAAATGCTCAGGCCCTCACAAAAAAAACGCTGCTTTATAGGCATTTTGACTATTTGACGGCTGTCTTACCGCTTGCTTATGGACTTATTATTTGACAATTAAACCGAACTTCTACCTCCCGCCATTTGGAGCCTGCGTTCCCCATTCGAACAATAAAAAGGCGAACACCATGAAAATAAACAGCCCTTTAAGGCAGCTACTCTACAGTGGTGCCTGTGCCCTGCTGCTCAGTGGTTGCGGTGCCCAACCGGCCGCGACGAGTTCTTCGTCTAGCTCTAGCAGCTCCTCAAGTTCTAGCAGCAGCTCTTCAAGCTCTAGCGGCAAGTCCTCCAGCAGCACTTCCTCTAGTTCGTCTTCGTCCTCTACCTCGTCTTCAGGTGTTCCGAGTTTCCGCTGGGTTAGGGCCTTTGGGATTAATGTGGGTGGCGATGCGTTTGTGTCGGCAGCGGGTTTGGCGTACGAAAAGGATAGAGATTTTGTCGGCGGGACAGCCACTAGTACCGTCGATGCAATTGCAAATACCAGCGATGACACGCTTTATCAAACTGAGCGCTACGGTAATTATTCTTATCAGTTGCCGGTGGCGGCGGGCCGCTATCGGGTGACGTTAAAAATGGCGGAGATTTATCAAACCGCCAATGCCGCGCGGAAATTTAGTGTTGCCGTAGAAGGGGCGCAAGTTGTCAGCAATATTGACTTGTTCGCCTCGTATGGCCACGACGTGGCTCACGATGTTGAATCGCCAATCGTTCAAGTGAGCGACGGCAGTTTATCCATTGTTGTGTCCGCAACGGTGGATAACGGCACCCTGGCGGCTATCGAGGTTTTTCGGGAGGAGGCAGTTACCGACGGGGGCAATCAAGGTTCGGTTACAACGGGTGAAGGTATTTACAGCGCGCAATGTGAATCCTGCCATGGCGAAAGTGGTGAGGGTGCTGGCTCCTTCCCTGCGCTAACGCTACCGGCGTGTGAATCCTGCACGTCTTATAAAGACCTCGTCACTAAAATCGAAACCTCCATGCCCCTGCGCGGCACCTTGTGTAAGGGCTCATGTGCCACCGACGTGGCGGCTTACATACTGGCAACCTTTACCGAGCCCAAACCCATTATCCCGCGCATTGCGCGCCTGACCCATTTTCAATGGCGCAATGCGGTGCAGGATCTTCTGTACTTGGATGCACCACCTGATGCTCAGGTGGAGAGCTTTTCCCCAGACGCCATCATCGGTTACGACACCAATGCCACCCAGCTGCGCGTGACTAGCACGCTGCGCGGGGACTACCGCAATGCTGCCGAAGCCCTCGCCGCCCAGGTGGCCGCAAGTACCACGGCGATCAACCGGCTTGTGCCCCAGGGTGCCCCAACGGAAACCACCGCCCGAGCGCGAGCGTTTATCAACGACCTTGGGCTCAGAGCCCATCGCCGCCCGTTAACCACGGCTGAGTCCGACCGCTACTACGCACTGTTCCAGAAGGGGCCGCAGCTGTTTCCGGAGCTTGGCGCATTTGCGGGCGGAGTCCGGCTGGTGGTTGAAGCCGTCCTGCAATCCCCCTACTTCCTGTACCGGACGGAGCTGGGGCAAGCCACCAGCAATGGCCGCATTGCCCTGAGCGGATACGAGGTGGCTGCAAAGCTCGCGCTGGCTATTACCGGCAGCGGCCCCGATAAACTCCTGCTCGACGCCGCCGCCTCGGGCGCCCTCGACCCTGGCAAGGCCACAACGGCAGTTGCCGATCACGCCGAGCGGTTGCTTAAAACGCCCCGCGCCAAAGCCACCGCCCTGCACCTGCACACGCAAACCTATGCACTCTCGCGCTACAGCATCATTCAGCGCAATCCCGCCAACTACCCGCAGTTTGGGGCGGGAACAGTCACTTCTATGAAGAAGTCGGCGGAGCTGTTTTTCCAATCAATTTTCGACGAAGACCTGGGCGTGAGGGCGATTCTTACCTCGCCCAACGCCTATGTAGACGCCAACTTGGCACCCTTTTACGGCTTGCCAGCAGGCTTTGGCAACGAGTTCCAAAGGGTGGATCTCTCGGCGCAAGGGCGCGCAGGCTTCTTGATGCAGCTGGGCTTTCTTGCTCTGTTCGCCGGTGAGTACCAACCCGATCCCATCCACCGCGGCGTGTTTATTAACGAACACGTCCTGTGTGTGAACGTGGGCAGGCCCGCTGCCAACATACCCCCCCTGCCCGAGGTGAAACCCGGCCAAACCAATCGTGACCGCATCAACGCCGTCACCGGGCCCGGCACCTGCGGCGCAGGCTGTCATGCCACCGTGATCAATCCGCTGGGCTTTGCGTTCGAGAACTTCGATCCGGTCGGACGGTTGCGCTCGAAGGACAACGGCCTGCCCATCAACACCACCGATGCTTACCAAAACAATGGCTTTGAGGCGCAGTTTTCCAACGCTAATGAATTGGCTGTGCAATTGGGCGAGAGCGACCTGGCGCATCAGTGTTATGCCGAGCATTGGCTTTCGTACCTCTACGGCCGCCTGAAACACAGCAGCGATGACGCGCTGCTGGGGGGGCTTGCCGCTAAGTCGAAGTCCCAGAATCTGTCGGCCAAGGCGGTCATCCGCGCCCTGGTCCAAAGTGAATCTTTTCTTACCCGCGACCCTCAGGAGTAAGTATGCAGAATAATAATCCGACACTATCGCGCCGTATTTTCCTGCGGGGGGCTGGCGGAGTCACACTCGGCCTGCCGCTGCTCGATGCGTTCAGCCCCAGCACAGCGGCGGCCGCTACGGTCACGGATCGCTTTGCGCTGTTCGTGGTCGGCGCCAATGGCGTGGCCATGGCCGATTCCAGCCGGGGCGAGCCCGAGAAGTTTTGGCCCAGCCAGACCGGGCCGCTCAGCTATGACTCACTCAGGGCGGACGACACCCAGCGGCAGCGCACGGTGGGCATGTTCGCCGACTATGCCTCGCGCCTGCTGGTGGTTCGCGGCGTCGATCAACCCTGGGGCAGCGCCGGTTGCGATCACCAATCCGGCGACAACATGTGCCTGACCTCCGCCAAAATCATTGGCGGCGGTAACTCGTCCCTGGCGGGCGGCGAGTCGATTGATAACCGCATCGCCCGCGAGCGCAACCCGGCTGGGCGCGAGCCTATCACCCTGCGCGCAGGCTGGCGCCCGGACGACGGCACGGGCTTTGACAACGCTGGGTTTCTGTCCTTTCGCGGCGCCAGCAACCCCCGCGCGGCGGAGAAAAGCCCCCTCAAAGCCTATCAGCGCATCGTAGGCGTAGTCGGTTCGGGCACTCAGACCCAGCAGGATGCGCTCGCCCTGCGGCGCAACAGCATCAATGATGTGCTACGAACCCAGATCAATGCCCTGATGGCCAGCCCCGCCCTCAGCGCCGACGACAGGCTGCGCCTTCAACAGCACCTGGATTCTGTGCGCGACTTAGAAATCGCCGTCACCCAACTGGCGCTGGAGCAGGCGCTGCTGGAGGACATGGCCACGGTGGATAAAAACGTCCTGGGCATGGAGAACCATCCCAAGGTGATACGCTGCCACCTCGCCCTCTTGGCGTTCGCCGTTGCCTCGGGCTACAGCTTGACCGGAACGCTCAAGGTGGGGGATCGCATTGACTCGCATCAATGGGTGATCAACGGCAATAAACTGCCGCAGTTCCATATGATTTCCCACCGCAACTTAAGCGACGCCGAATTTGGTGCCGCCATTCCCAATGCGCCCGAGTTGCACCGGCAAATCGATCGCTTGCATGCCGCCGATTTTCTCTACCTCTGCGACCGCCTGCGCGATGTGAACACACCCACCGGCCCCCTCATCGACCAAGGCTATGCGGTCTGGACCAATCAAATGGCGACCGGCTGGCACCGTCACGACAATCAGCCCTTCGTCATAGTCGGCAACGCGGGCGGATACCTTAAAACGGGGCAGTATGTGGACGCAGGTGGGGTCAAGCTCAACAAGATGCTCAACACATTGCTCACCGCTGCAGGGGTAAAAGGCTCAGGCGGTGGGCCCGTGACCAACTTCGGTGATGCATCGCTGCCCGGCGGCCTGATTGCCTCAATGATCGCTTAACGCGCAGCCGATGCTCGCTTAAGCGCTACCACCTAACTATTTCAATAACAGAGTGATTAACAGTCATGAACGATTCAACAACACACAAATGGGTTTTATCACTGGCGCTGGTTGCCAGCAGTATTGGGCTGGGCGGCTGTGGTGGTGAGGATCCCGGTTCCAGCAGCGGCTCTAGCTCATCCAGTTCTTCTAGCTCGTCCAGTTCTTCGAGCTCGTCTAGCTCAGGCCGCTCCAGCTCCTCAAGCTCCTCCTCAAGCTCTAGCTCATCCTCAAGCTCGTCGAGTTCGTCCAGCAGCTCATCCAGCTCAAGTGGTATAGGCGTGCAAGGCAAGTTGGTAGTGGCGGTGAACTCCGGCGGCAGCGCCCTAACCGTGGCGGGGGTGCCCTATAAAGCGGATCAGTACTACCGTGGTGGTACGGTCAACACAACCGCCGACCCGATTGCCGGTACGGAGGATGATGGCCTCTATCAGTCCGAGCGTTATGGCGTGTATTCCTATGAAGTGCCAGTCTCTAACGCATCCTACGATGTCCAGTTGCATTTTAACGAGCTATATCAAACCACGGCTGGTTCCCGCGCCTTTAGCGTGACGGTTGAAGGCCAACCGCTGTTTAGCGACCTTGATCTGTTCACCACCGCCGGACACGATACGGCCTATACCCGCGTGATCAAGGGCGTGGCCGTGAGCGATGGCTCCCTCAGCATCAAGCTGACCGCCAGCACCGATAACGCCACCCTCAGTGGTTTTGCTATCTACTCCGAGCAAGGCGCGCTTGAAGCGGAAGAAGAAGTAGGCCCTCTCGCGCGTGGGGAAAACCCCATCATCCAAACCAACTACACAGCAGACCCTGCGCCCGTAGTGTTCGGCGACACGCTGTACCTCTACACCACCCACGACGAAGACGTCACGGTGAACAACTTCTACACCATGAACGACTGGCGGCTTTACTCCACAACCGACATGGTGAACTGGACCGACCACGGCTCCCCAGCCAGCTACCGCACCTTCAGTTGGGGCCGCGACAGCGCCTGGGCGGCGCAGGCCATCGAACGCGACGGCAAGTATTTCCTGTATGTGCCGCTGAACAACAACTCCGGTTCCAGAATTGGTGTTGCGGTGGCCGACACCCCAGCCGGCCCCTTCAAAGACCCACTGGGCAAACACCTGGCGCAGGGCGCCACCAGCAACATCGACCCAACTGTTTTCATCGACGATGACGGCCAGGCCTACATGTATTGGGGCAACGGCACGCTGCAATACGTAAAACTGAACAAAGACATGATCAGCTACACCGGCGGCATCCAAACCTCCAGCTTGAGCGGATTCGTTGAGGGGCCATGGGCCTACAAGCGCGGCTCCACCTACTACATGGTCTACGCCGCCAACGGCAACGGTAGCGAGAAAATCAGCTACGCCACCGCCAGCAAACCAACCGGGCCCTGGACCTACAAAGGCGACATCATGGATGCGGGCAGAACCTACACCAACCATCCCGGCATAGTCGAATACAAGGGGCACAATTACTTCTTCTACCACGACAGCTCCCTGCCCGGTGGCAATAACTACAAGCGCTCGGTGCGCGTGCAGGAATTCACCTACGGCAACGACGGCAGTATTCCGAAGCTGTCAATGACCGGCGAAGCCCCCCTAGGCATTGCCAGGCTCAACCCCTTCGCCCGCGTCGAGGCCGAGACCATAGCCTTAGCCTCCGGCGTCAAGACGGAGAGTTGCAGCGATACCGGCGGTGGCCAAAACGTCACGCAAATCACCTCTGGCGACTCCATCAAGGTGAAGAACGTAAATTTCGCCAACGGCGTAACCTCCTTCCAGGCACGCGTGTCGTCTTCGGCCAGTAACGCAAAAATCGAACTGCGCCTGGATAGCAAAACCGGCACCTTGCTGGGTACTTGTGATGTCTCCGGGCGCAGCGCCTGGACCACAGTGACCTGCCCGGCGAGCGGAGGCAGCGGCACCCACGACCTATTCTTGGTGTTCACTGGCAGTGGGGATAATCTCTTTAAATTTAACTGGTGGAAGTTTGAATAAACTCCCGTTGAAATTGGGCCGTTGAGATTTAGGATTTAGCTAAGGCACCACCTCGCCCAGCTACGCGGGTACGCAGCAGAACTGCTTGCGTATCCGCGATTTTACTGGCGGACTCAAACCGCTCGCTCTGAGCGTTTACTGCTTTTGTTCGATTCTTAAATTATTTTTTCCTACCAAATACGCTTCCGCAATGCGCTCTTTTGCGTCGTCTGGTTTGGCTTATTCCTCCGTGGGTTCGGCTAACTAGCCCTGGGAATTACTGGCCAGAAGGGGGGATGTCTCGATATGGCTTAGGAGGCTCAATACTAGTCCGGAGACTCCTATTTTATTGGTTTTAAAGGGTAAGTGGCCATGTATTTATTAGTCGGTTAAATTTCGGCTGCGCTCAATTTAACCTTATTTGTTAAGCATTTTTAAATTATGTTTTCTCTTTCCAATACTTGGCGTATGTCTTCAAAAATGGCACTTATATTGCCCTTTGGGTATCTTATCTGCCCCAATCCTTGAATATTGCTAAATTCTTCACAACCATCTTCTAGCACCACGATAGCTTTTTCAAATCCAAGCCTTCCTTGGAATAGGCCAACTTCGTGAATAACATTCATCCGTGCGTGATGATTACCATCTGCTTGCTCGTCCTCCGCAGTCATCACCAGAAACGCAATACATGCTTGGTCAAGCATTTGCGCAAGCCTAGTTATATTTGTGAGTCCAGCGATTGGCACTCGATTAAATTCATCCCAAGGCAACTTTAATCTTTCACTGACAAAATCTTTCAAATCCCTCCAGTCACGGGATCTTCCGTGTCCAATAAAAACATTAGTCCCAATTCTCTGCTCTATTGCCATCTTATTTTCCAGATTCTTTAAGTATTTTGATACTCTCTTCATAATCTTATATAGCGTAGCAGCCGCCAAAAAGGCTGAAGTTATACCATAAACCGTGCATTCAACGACTTTGTGCGGTGGATTCTGAATTTTATGCTCAACTCTATGATCTCGAGTTGATAGTTGGCCTCTAGGCAGATTGGCTTTTAAAAAATCTTCTGTCGTAGGAACGTTGACATCCTCCATCTCCTTTATAAGCTTTTGAAGAAAATTGTCATCGCTCAACGATACTCGGGAATGAATAATCGACAAAATATTACACCTTACATCCTCTATAGCTTCCTTTGCTTTTATGCTATCCAACCTCGGTTTTGATAAATCAGGGTTTCCAGCTTGCGCCTCTATATAGTTAACGATGTCTTTAAAAGTATATTCAACCCAATTACCGGTACTGCCCATTCCCACGGAGTCATAACCGCTATAAAGCCCCCATTCTGTACTGAAATGAGCGCCTGCGGGAGGAGCTTCCAGATTTTCATAGTAAACACATGAATGGTAACCCAACCATGAGCCAGACCATGAGGAAGCCACCTTTCCCGCTTCATCTAATAATTTGGTGATCTCAGAATAATCATACTCTGAAAATTCCTTAAGCTTATCCGCCTCGGCATCTATTTCTTTATACAGGGACAATGACTTGATTCCTCAATTTGAATTAACAATTCTGAACTGCTTAACGCCACACATCAACTAGCCAAAAAGCGCGCAGTAACCTAGCACGACAACCAACCAAAGAGACCAGCATATATACCGATTTAGCATTTGTCACCCCCTATCTCGGGCTATCCAAGTTGCCCTGACATGACTTGATAAACCACTGCATGTGGATTCACTAAATTCATACGAAGGCATCTCATACCCGAGCATAGAAAGCCTTATGAAAGAGCACTTAGACCTAAATTCCAGCAGGAGTGTTTTGTTAAAGCCGCCCTAACGCAACATTATAATTTCGATACGCGTATTTGACTGATGAGCCAAGCTCAAAATATTGGATCATTTCGTCGATAGATTTATTGGGCGGAATAAAATAATGCGGACACAACATCAAAACTGATGGTGCTTTTAATAGCACTACCACTGGCAGCAATGATGGCTTCTGCATAATTCAAATCAACACTGTTCTCAAACTCCAGGGTTAGCACACACAGTCCCCTCTCCCTTTGGGAGAGGGCTAGGGTGAGGGGGCTGTGCTTAACCTAATGACATTGCAGCCCAGCGCTATCCTTAAAAACTCAGTTGATCCCTCTTGTACCCCACTAATACCCGCTGCTAAAAACCTCGACTGAACCCCTAGCCATCGCGGTGAGGGTTTAACTTAAAAACCTCAGTTAAACGCCACTGAGGTTTTTAGGTTTAAGCGCGGGTTTTACGGCGAAGTATTAATTTTAATTTCAGCCGCAGCCAAACCGCTGGCGGTAGCCTTGAGGCTAATGGTGCCGGGTGTGCGTGTCGATTGCACAATCGCCATGAGCTTGCCACTAAATGCGGAACGGGATTTACCCTTATAGGATTCCAGGCTCACCGCATTGCCATTATCTACCCCCACCAATTGGCCAGGCCCCTCCAGGGTGAAATTAATTAAATTGCTCGCATTGGGCACCAGCGTGCCTTGGGCATCTAATACGTTTACTTCCACAAAAGCCAAATCCGCACCATCGGCATTAATACTTGCGCGATCAACCGATACACTCAATTGGGCGGCGGCGTTAGCGGTGCGCACTGTATCGGTTACCACCACTCGCCCACCCACACGGGCGCGCGCCTCCAAAGTGCCTTTGGCGAAAGGCACCGACCATTCAATATGGCCCTGGGTTTGCGCTATGGTTTTGGTGCCTAAGGATGTGCCGTTTAACACCAGCTCCACACTCTCAGCATTGCTATACACCATAACCTTCACGGCTTGGCCCTGCGTCCACTGAGTCCAGTTCATGGGCACTATATGAACCATAGTGGGGCCGCTCCAATTCCAACGGCTTTGGTAAAAATAAAATATATCCTTGGGTAAATACGCCGTATCAATAGCACCAAAATAGGAGCTTTTGGCTGGCCAGGCTTCATTGGGTGTCGGTTCGCCGATGTAATCAAACCCCGTCCAAATAAATTCACCGGCAATAAAATCGCGCGTATTAACATCGCGCCAAGAATTCTCAGCCGTTTGGCCCCAGCCCACTATGGCATTGTCGTAGGAGGATAATTGCAGATTATTGTTGTTATAAATGCCCCGGCTGCGCACAGCCGACGAGGTTTCACTGCCGATAAATTTGCGATTGGGGTATTTAGCGTGCTGGGCATCGTAAATACCGGGATTGTAATTTAAGCCGACGAAATCCTCTAAACCGGCGGTGCCCTCAGCACCTGTATCGTAATTCCACTGGGCAAACGCCTGGCCGACTAAACGCGTTGTATCCAAACTGCGCACAAAACCTATTAAGCGTTTGGCGGCATTTTGATCCGAGGCTTGGGCAATTTCGTTGCCTATGCTCCACATAATAACGCTGGGATGATTGCGATCCCGGCGCACCATATCCTTAATGTCGCGCTCAGACCAATTATTAAAAAAGCGCGCGTAATCATTGGCAGTTTTAGCGCCGTACCACATATCAAAGGCCTCATCCATAACGATAAAACCCATTTTATCCGCCAGATCTAAAAATTCCGGCGATGGTGGATTATGCGAGGTGCGAATGGCATTGGTGCCCATTTTTTTGAGCATTTCAAAGCGTTTTTCTATAGCGCGGGTATTCACGGCCGCACCCAGCGCGCCTAAATCGTGGTGCAGACACACACCATTAATTTTTAAGCGTTTACCGTTCAGCCAAAAACCGCTATTGGCATTCAGCTCAAAGGAGCGAATACCCAATACTGTGGTGTAACTGCCAACTTTTACGCCATTTAACATCAGCTGGCTTACCACTGAGTATAAAGTGGGTGAATCCGGCGACCAGAGCGCGGGGTTTATCACCGTCAGTGTTTGTTGCAAATCTTTATTAGAATTAGCGCCAATGGCTGTGGCTTCAATAGTGCCTGCTTCAACCTGATTGCCCTGGCTATCAAAAATTACATTCTGCAGCGTAACCGTTTGGTTGCTAGCGCTGAGATTTTGCACATTAATATTGATCTCAACAGAGGCATTGCTGGCAGTAACACTGGGTGTTTTTATAAAGCTGCCCATGTAACTTACCGCAACCGGATGCACCGTTTTCAGCCACACATGGCGGTAAATACCGCTACCGGAATACCACCGGCTACTCGGTTGTTTATTATTAACTTTAACCGCCAAAATATTATTGGCGCCTAATTTTGCCGCCGCAGTAATATCGCATTCAAACGAAATATACCCATAGGGCCGCGCACAGACTTGTTGGCCGTTTAACCAAACCGTGCTGTCCATATATACGCCGTCAAATTGCACATATAACTTTTGTCCGGCGGCATCGCTTGGCAGAGAAAATGTTTTTCGATACCAGCCTACCCCACCATCGAGAAAGCCGCCGCCATGCGCAGCCAGAGATTGTTCATTAAACGGTAAACTGATGCTCCAATCGTGCGGTACATTAATGGCACTCCAGGCCGTATCGTTAAAACTCGTATTCTGCGCGCCGCTGACATCGCCTAAATTAAATTTCCACCCCTCATCAAAATTAACCGTGTTATCGCGGGCGCCGTCATAACGGTTAATACTCGCCGATGTATTTAACACCGGTTTTATTGGCTCCACTAAACTGCCACCGTCCCGTGAATAAACGGCAATACCGCTGATGGTGGCATTGTCTGTTAATGTATTGAGCGCGATGGACAGCGAGCCGTCCGCAACGCTGACATTTTCCACGGTATAGCGCCAGGCGGTATCACGGCCCACCTGTTTAAACAAATCCAGTGCGGTTAAAACGGTGTTATTTTCCACCGCAACATTAAAACTGCGGGCCGCCTCCGCTTGTTGATACAGCTCGGCAAAATGCAGCACCACCGTGTAGGTGGCTTTACTGAGGGGAATTTCATATCGCACATTGCCGTAACGCTCGGATTGGTAAAGGCTGCCCTCCTCCACACCGCTAATAGGCCGATCAACCCGCTGAGTGGTACCGCCTGCAAAAAACCGGTCGGGGCCAAATTCTTCCTGGTTCAAACGGGCCGATTCAGCCGCGCCAGCATTAATAGCCACCACCAATTTACCTAGGTTTACAGCACCGCTGGAGCTGGAAGAAGAACTGCTTTTACCCGACGATGAACTTGTGCTGCTGGCAACGCCTGAGCTGGTAGAAGTGCTCGATGATGAACTTGAGGAGGAACTGCCGAGCGAGGGGTCCATGCCGCCACAACCGGCCAGCGCCAGGCTACAGATGATCGCTAAGCACCCATTGGCCAGGCGTGGCAAACAGGTTAAGCGTGAATTAAACCGCGATAAAAAAAAGCAACAAGAGTAAAACAGGCTGGTGCGCAGCATAGTTTGGCCTTTTATTCTTAGATTAATGAAGGAGAGCGAACGGTGGGACTGCTTAATAAACGGCCAAATAAAAACCCGCAGATTCTTATATTTGTTATATCGTCTGACCTTTTGTAATTGTCTATTTGAATAGAAGATAAAAGCGCTACGCTCTTCGCAATTTGATGATGCGCTGCGGATGAAATAGATAAAGCGTTAGCCATATCGCATTGATGCTGCCAAAGCGCTCGCGATTTTGTGCTCTAAAAACACAAGGCTTAAGAAGAACCAGCAGCATCCTCGGCCTAAACAGCACTACCACAGAAATAGCCCAAGGCTAAGCCCAGCCCTATCGCTGAGCGGACTAAATGTGCACACCAGGACGCCCGTAGCAGATTGCAGCTGTCTTAGGCGGCACCCGCCATAAATGCTGTCCTTGGCCTTGAGCTCAACGGTATTATTCGATCCGCAGGCCAGGTATTCACCCCAAACCCTGCGCCCGCCTAAAACCTGCACAAGACGAATTTCACGAGTCGAAAAAATGATATTGACCACAACCCCAGGCACAAAGCACCTCCATCGCTTCGCCGCTCACCTGACCCTAAGCCTTGCTGTTGTCGGCTGTTGCCTCATGGCGCCCGCCATGGCACTGGATGACACAATGACCCCCATTGCCACGCCAAAGCAGCCCAAGGCCATTGAGCTGGGCACCGGCCCGCTGCCAGATGCCGCAGCGCAAGAATCCTGGCACAGCCAATTTGAAAGCCAGTTTGCGCGCAACGTCACTGTCGCCACCCTCACGCCATTTTTACCCTCCAAACGCAAGGCCTCAGGCGCTGCTGTCATAGTGGCGCCAGGCGGTGGGTTTCGCACCCTGTCCATGAGCAATGAAGGCTGGGACGTAGCTCAAGCGCTCGCCGACAAAGGCGTTGCAGCCTTTGTATTGAAATATCGCCTCAAACAAACCCCGGCTGACATGGCCGCATTTGAAAAAGCCATGGCCGAAATGTTCTCCGGCGCCGCCCGCGCTAGCCGCCCGCTCGCCGAGCAAGACCCAGCGGTGGAATTTGCGGCACAGATCGCTGATGCGCGCGCCGCCTTTGCCCTAGTGCGCACCCGCGCCAAAGAATGGCGCGTCGATCCTGATCGCATCGGCATGATCGGTTTCTCCGCTGGCGCCATGCTCACCATCTCCACCACTCTGTACGGCAAAGACGCCAAACCCGCCTTTATCGCCGACATCTATGGCCCCTTAACCAAAGTAGACGTACCCGCCGACGCCCCGCCGTTGTTTGTAGCCCTGGCGGCCGATGACCCATTTTTTGCCAATGCAGGGTACGGGCTGGTTGATAGTTGGCGCTCCGCTAAGCGCCCGGTTGAATTTCATTTGTTTGAACAGGGCGGACACGGCTTTGGTATGTATCCCAAACCCACCACCAGCACCGGTTGGTTCGACAGCTTCATCCGCTGGCTCGATATGCACGGTTATCTCAAACCTACACATAAATAACGGCCGCTAAACAGGCGAGGATCGAGGTTGATCCTCGCCTGTTACCTTCATATCCAATCAGCCTCTGCTGTATCGACTCCCCCAGGCCTCACAGGATAAACAGGCCGATTCCCCATCAGATTCCGATCCAAATCCTGACCGCAAGCGTTGGCGCGGTAAATCCAGATGATTTATTGAATGTTTACTGCGAGCGGCAGTGGGCCGATTGCCAGGCGCGCCCATTAAGCTCAGCGCACACAGCCCTCGGCAGGCCCCCGCTTCAAACCCGATTATTTACTCTTGTCTATTGCTATACTTTCACGTGCAAGATATTATTGGCACATGAAAGATGAAAACACATATACCAATGGCGACCAATTGCTGGCCGCACTCGCTGCGCTCGCCAACCCACACAGGCTGCGGATTATTGCCGCCCTGGCGTCGGGCGGCCGCAATTATGTGAGCCAGCTTGCGCGCGAGGTGGGTATTAGCCGCCCGCTCTTGCAATTACATCTGCAAAAACTGGCGGAAGCCGGTTTGGTGGCTAGCCAGCTTGAGTTATCACAAGACGGCAAAGCGCTGAATTATTACCAGGTCACAAGCTTTGCGGTTGAGCTCACGCCCGCCACCATCGCCCAAGCAGCTGCATCCCTATCCACTAACACAGACTCCTGAGGTTCCCATGCCTGAAAATGTTTTCTTTGCCCTGCTCTTTTTTCCATCCGCAGCGGCTGTACTGATTTTCGCCATGAAATATGTCGCCGCCATCGTGCAAGCAAAAGCAAAATTTGCGCAGGAGCAGGCCTATCGCGATCTCGCCACCCGCCTGGAGCAGGCACAAGCAGACCAAACAAGAATTTTATCCTCCAACAGCAATGCCCTTGCGGATATTCAAGAACGCCTTGTCAAGCTTGAAAAAATCCTCAAAGACGTTGAATAAACCATTGCTATTACACAGTTCACTCACAACAAAGGACACAGCCATGAACGAAGTTTCATTAACTCGAATTTATTTATTGCGGGCTTTATATCTACTGGTAGTTGTCGGGCTTGGCGTGGTAGTCATGCCAGGCTTCATACAGCAAGAAAAAAACTGGGAATTAAACGAAGGCATAGTTAAATGCATGTTAGCGGCATTTTGGGCCTCATCAATTTTGGGCCTGCGCTACCCGTTACAAATGCTGCCGGTATTAATTTGGGAATTATTCTGGAAATGCGCGTGGCTAATCACCATAGCCGTGCCCTTATGGGTTTACGGCCACATGGATGAACCCACCTGGGCAGTAGCCTATGCCACTTTATGGGTGGTAATTGTGCCTTTTTGTATTCCCTGGAAGTTTGTTTACACACATTATCTGCAAAAAAGCGGCGATGCCTGGCGATAACCCGACGGCTATTAACCCAATGACACCATAAATCGTCCCGCTAAAACGATACGTGGATCTGCTTGTTTTAGCCGGACTCGCTGCGACTTAGGCCGCACCTACAAACCCAGTACGAAAACCCGCCGGGTTAATAAGCGACCCCAACCAACAGACGCTGCCCAACATCCATAAATTACCACTCCATACCCTCACAGCAACAAAGGACAGGCCCCATGCGATTAAACAATTTTTGCGCCGCTACATTAGCCGCGCTATTAATAAACATATGGTTAATACAAAATCTCACAGCAGCCACTTTAAACGACGGCATAGTGGCCTTTGCTGAAGGGCGCAGCAAAGAAGCAGAAGCTTTTTTTATGAGCAAACTCAAAGAAGCGAAATTTGCCAATGAGTCGCTTATTTATCTGAGCAAAATTAACCTACAAAAAGGCGATGCACAGGCTGCAGCTAAACATATTGACCAAGCCCTACTCCTGGCACCCAATAATGCAGAAGAATTGCTAACGGCAGGCAATGTCTACTGCGGCCTCGCACAACAAGCCTCAATACTAAGCGCACTTAAAATCGCTAAAAAATGTATCGCATACTATGAGTCTGCCATACAAATAGAACCGGAAAACGCGCCTGCTTTATTAGCAGCCATCAAATTTCATATGGAGGCGCCATCCATTGCCGGTGGCTCAAGCAAACGCGGCCGCGAATTATTAGATCGTTTAGAAAAAACCGCTCCCGAAGACGCGAGCACCTACAAAATTTACCTTTTAGACAAGGAAAACAAAAAAGCAGACGCCCAGGCTTTAGCGGACACACTCAGCCAACAAGGATTTAAATCCGCTGAAAACCAATATGCCGTTGCCCACTACTACAAAGAAAACAAACTTTTTGCCCAGTCAAAGGCGCTCTTCACACCCCTACTAACCTGGCCGGAAACCCCCCAAAATAAATGGCACATACAAGACAGTTACCTACAACTGGGTGAAATTTTGCTAACCGAGGCAACAGACCAAACCCAAGGGATTAAATTAATCGAAACATACAAGATGAAAAACAACAACCCGGATGACATCCATTATTTTTGGTCAACATGGAGCCTAGCCAAGGGCTACAAATCTATTGGACAACTAACAAAATACAACGACCTGGTTAACAGCATCAAAACCATGGACTACAAAAAGAACACGGCTTTCGCCAAAGAATTTGACTCCGCCACTGCACACTAGCAGCTTGTTGAAATACGGTAGCGGCGAGAGTCTGGCAAGGCAAAATTGGCGAAAAAACCGCACGAGCGCATGGATGCGGGACGAACCTCATGAATAGCAATGTCGTTAAGTAAAAGATTTTTGCACTCTGGCGTAGCCCGGATGGAGCGCAGCCTAATCCGGGTTTGGTTCGAAACACCCCGGATTAGGCTGCGCTCTATCCGGGCTACTTGAGTCAATTTAATTGAGGTAGCGGCACCAAAACTCTTAACTTAATGACATTGCCATGGATAGGGGCGGTAAAATTTCACCGGGAGTGAAATTGAGGCAAAGCAATGCAGGAGCAATTGCCGACGACTGTAGGGATGCAGGAGGTAGAGCAATGCAGGAGCAATTGCCGACGACTGTAGGGATGCAGGAGGTAGAGCAATGCAGGAGCAATTGCCGAGTTCACACTGAGCAAATGAGGATTTTTTTGCCAAATTTAACGCCACCAGAACTAGCAAGGTGGTCGTTCAACAAGCTGCCAGATTACATCCAGGCCATTTGTGAGCCGCAATTTTTACAACATTTTATAATGTAATTTTTTTAGGCTGTGCAGATTATTAATTAAACGTGTTTCGCTCAATGAAAATCCCGCGAACTCACTTGAAGCGCCTTAAGCCGGGCTGAGTGATCAACAATGTGCCCGGCAATAATATGGATTACCGGCACTTCCACATGTTCGGTGACGATTTCGACTGAGCCTTTAATCATCAGTAATTTGCCGGTAAGTATTGCCGTGCGAAAGCGTTGTTGGGTGGTTTGCCAGATAACTATATTAGAAGTGCCGGTTTCGTCTTCCAACGACAAAAATAAAACGCCGCTGGCGGTGCCGGGGCGTTGTTTGCCGGTGACAAGGCCCGCTATACGCACAAAACTGCGGCTGGGCAAATTAATTAAATCCTGATGGCGAAGGCAGCGGCTAAAGGGGAATTCCTGGCGCAGCACAGCCATAGGGTGAGTGCGCAGTGTAAGGCCGGTGCTGGCGTAGTCTTCCATTATGTTTTGCTCAAGGCTGGGGCTTGCGGTTAAGAGCGCATCGTTTGTTAATTCGCCGGGGCTTAATAATGCCGAAGCTGGCAGGGTTGCGGCGGCGTGCCAGCGGGCGCGGTAGCGATCCCCCGCTAGGCTGTGCAACGCATCGGCGGAAGCGAGGCATTGAATATCCGTTTGGGTTAATGCGGTGCGCTGCACAATATCGTTAATGCTGGTGAATAATCGGCCCGCTCGGGCGGGGGCAATCTGGTGGGCTTTTGCCGTATTTAATGCACCTACCGAGCTAAAACCTAAACGTATGACGCGCCGCCCTTGTGCATCCAACTGCAGAGTATGTTCATATTCGCTGTAATTAATATCCACCGGCAATACACTCACCTGGTGGCGCGCGGCATCCTGAATTAATTGTGAGGGGCTGTAAAAACCCATGGGTTGGCTATTGAGTAATGCACAATAAAAAGCCGCTGGGTGGTGGCATTTAATCCAGCTGGAGACATAACACAAAATAGCAAACGACGCGGAGTGGCTTTCCGGAAAGCCATAACCGCCAAAACCTTTTACCTGCTCAAATAAAGGATCGGCAAAGGCTTGGGTGTAGCCGTTATTTAAGAGGCCGCTTTTAAATTTATGCTCGAAGGTTAAGAGTTTAGAATTTTTGCCCCAGTTGGTAATGGCGCGGCGCAATTGATCGGCCTCGCCGCCGGTAAAACCCGCCGCCACCATAGACAGACGCATGACTTGTTCTTGAAAAATAGGTACGCCCAGGGTGGGCGCCAATACATCTTTTATGGTGTCACTGGGGTAGGTAATGGGCTCAAGCCCTGTGCGGCGGCGCAAATAAGGATGCACCATATCGCCTTGAATAGGGCCTGGCCGCACTATGGCAATTTCAATCACCAGGTCGTAAAAACAACGCGGCTGCAGCCGTGGCAACATGGCCATTTGTGCGCGGGATTCAATTTGAAATACACCTACACTATCGCCCCGGCACAGCATGGCGTAGGTGGCGGGGTCTTCGCGGGGAATATCCTGCAGGGTTTTGATGCTGGGCTCATAGGTGTTAATCATATTCAGTGCGCGGCGCAGAGCCGATAACATCCCCAGTGCCAGCACATCCACTTTTAATAAACGCATGGCTTCTAGGTCTTCTTTATCCCACTGAATAATCGTGCGCTCGGGCATGCTGGCATTTTCCAGCGGCACCAAATCGCTAATTTTAGTTTCTGAAATAACAAAGCCGCCGACGTGCTGGCTTAAATGGCGAGGAAAGCCCAGTATTTGTTTTACCAGATTAAAAAAATGCGCCAATAATGCGCTATTAAGCGGCAGGCCGATTTTGGCGCTGTGTTGTTGTAAATCACTGCTGCGCTCCCACCAGGCAATATTTTTAGCTAAATGGTCCACCAGGGAGTCTTCCAGCCCCAGGGCTTTACCCACATCGCGCACGGCGCTGCGGCTGCGGTAGGTAATTACCGTGGCGGCTATGGCGGCGCGCTCGCGGCCGTATTTTTGGTAAATATATTGAATAACCTCTTCGCGCCGCTGGTGTTCAAAATCCACGTCTATATCCGGCGGTTCATCCCGCTCACGGGAAATAAACCGTTCAAACAAAACACTGATTTGCCCCGGCGCTATTTCCGTAATAAACAGGCAATAACACACCACACTATTGGCCGCTGAACCGCGCCCCTGGCATAAAATATTTTGTGTGCGGGCGTAGCGCACAATATCGTGTACGGTTAAAAAATAATATTCGTATTCCAACGCCTCAATTAATTCTAATTCGTTTTCTAACAGCTCATTAACTTCCGCTGGCACAGCCTGCGGCCAACGCTGGTGTTTACCCTGCTCCACCAACGCGCGTAGGTGTTGTATCGGCGTGAGGGTTTTCGGCACTAATTCACGGGGGTATTGGTACCTTAATTCATGCAGTGAAAACTGGCATCTATCGGCAATCACACAGGTTTGCGCAATTAAGGCTTGGGGATATAGCTGGGCAATTTTAGCGATGGGTTTTAAATAGGCTTCGGCATTGCTATTAAGCCGGGTGCCCATTAGTTGAATAGCCGTGTTATGGCGAATAGCGGTGAGCACATCCTGCAAGGGTTTGCGCTCGATGCTGTGCATAAGCGCTTCACCACAGGCCACTAATGGCACCTGCAGCGCAGCGCCTAATTGCTGCCAGCGCGCAAAATCCCGTTGCTCGCCACCCTGTAATTGATGATTAATGCCAATCCATAAACGCGTTTTAAAGGCGCGGCTTAATTCTGCCGCTTGTGCTTGGGAATAGGGCGTATGTTGCTGCGCCAGCCAAATAATTAAGCACTGCTGCAGGCGAAAACGTAAATCAGCAAAATGCGCTTCATACTCGCCTTTTTCGGCTCTGCGCCGCGCTAAAGTAATAAACCCGGATAATTCCGCATAGGCAAGGCGCGAAGGCGCTAGGGCAATTAACTGCATACCGCTGGATAAATAAAAGCGGCTGCCAATAATTAATTTAATGCCGAGTTCTTCTGCGGCTACAAAAGCTTTTACCACCCCAGCCAGGGAGCACTCATCGGTAATGGCGATGGCCTCATAGCCTAATTCATAGGCGCGCTGTACGTATTCCGCCGGGTGGGAAGCGCCAGTTAAAAAGGTGAAATTAGTAGTGGTGCTCAGCTGGGCGTAACGCATCAGGCAAATACTCCGTGTACAAACCAGTGTTTGCTGTGCAAATCAAAAAATATCCATACCGGCATCTGGTCCTGGCGCCGCGCTAAATAATAATCCCGCGCGATGGAGGCCTCCCACCAGGCGCTGGTAATACGTTCCGGCCCGGCAAGCAGGGTTAAATAGCCCTGCCAATACAACCGCTCGCCGCGCTGCATAATTTCTACTGGTTCAGGTAATAACCAAGTGGGGCGCAAACTGGTGCGGTGTGATGCGGGTAGTGTTTGTTGGCATTTTTCGTTGAGGGCAATAAATACATTGGTTAATTCCGGCACCAGGTTGTCCTGGTAATGCACTTTGCAAATAGCGCCATCACCTAAGCGGGCTTTTAATTTTGCCAGGGTTAATTGCACATCGGCGGCTGGGTATTTAGGCTGTTTATCGGCGCTAAAATTAAGCGCCTGTTTCAACGGTTGCAGAGGCATAAAATGCCTGCAGATTAATTTAATGGCGTCTACCTCAAAGGGTAATTCATGAGCCTCTAATTGAATGACTGATAATTCAAATAACAACTGCCATTGGCTTTGGGGGCCATCGCTATTAATACTCAAACGCTGGGTTCTTTTACTGATGCTGGCCAACCCCCATTCAATGTATTGGCATTGCTGCTGGCGTTTGCGCATATAGGTACACAGCTGCACCAGGAGGGTTTCTAGGGCGGGTTTTAAATAATCCACCTGGGCAATGGGGTAATCAAATTGCAGTTCTTCTTCAAACCATTCTTTGGGTGTGTACACCTGCCGAGGTGCTTCAAATAATAAACCCTGCTTAAAATTTTGATCAGTTTGGTATAAATCGATTAATAGACTGGCAAATTCATCACCCAGGCGCTTTCTAAATACCGCTATGGATTGCGCACTGATTTGCCGAGCAATATCACCCAAACAAACAAAGCCCATTTTGCTGAGCGCTTCTTGCGCCTTGGGGTAGTCAAATAACAGGCTAATAGGCAGGGCATTTAAGCGATCAAGCAGGCTGCTGTAGGTTTCCTCACCCGTAATAGGGCTGGGGGCAAAACTTAATAACCAGGCGCTGCTGGCGGAATAACCCAGGCTGCAACTTACCCCATAGGGAGTTTGCGCCATGGCCTGGCTGATGTTGCCGACTAAATTTTTGACGCCCGCAAATAGGCTTAAACAGCTGGATAACTCCAATAATAAAGCCGACTGCGCCCGCTCGCGGCTGAGGTGTTGGGTGATGTAGGGGGTAAATTCATAGAGCTTGTCGGCAAGCCCATCCAACACCTGCTGCTCGCGCGCAGTATCGCGCTCGTACCGCGTACAACTACTCAGTAGCTGAGCGGTGGTAACATCCATGCCCTGCTCTACCCCCTGGGCAGAGGCGGCGGGCGTGGCGTAGACCACGCGTTTTTTCTGCACCACTATGCCCGCCGCCTCAGCGCTGTGTTGAGGATTGAGGGCGCGCAGGGGTAAATCCTGCAGGCGCAGAGCAAGCCACAGGCGCGTCATAGCTGGCCCATGGCCGGGTTAGGGTTTAGCGCCCTGCACATAAGCAGCCTCCTGTTCTGCCTTACCCGCAAACCTGCCCTGGCCAAGCTGATGGTGAGCGGGCAATGCCTGCCACTGTTCAGGCAGCGGCAGTTTAATCGGCCGCGCCTGGTGGGTTTGCAAGCGGCCTTTTTGCTTAACAATGCTTACCTCTATGCCGTCCTGTACCAGCCGGGCAAACAAACGCAGGGCTGCCGGTGAGCTCTGTTGCAGCTCTTTAGCGGCGCGGAACAAAACATTCAGGCCGCGCTGGCCTTCAGATGCAGCCAACACACATTTGCGCATCTGCGTGTAACTCAGCGCCTGGTTAGGTTGCCAGGCCATCACCGCCCCCAGATTAGCCCGCGCAAGCTCACTGAAGGTGGCTATAAACTGGTTGTTATCGCTGGGGTGAATGATGATCAAGCGCTCCAGATCCAGCCCGGCCTGAATAAACGCCTGGGCAAAAGGCGCTGCGGGTGGGTTCACCAATACCAGTAAACCCGGCATCATCAGGCAAGCAGCCATAAACAGCTGCCATTCCAGCTGCATTCTGTGGTGGCACACCTCAATTAAGCTGCCCAAAGGCCAGCCGCCATTCACCAGCTGCGCATCCAACACTGCAAACCCGGTAGGCACTGCCGCCACAATGCTGCTGTAGCGTTTAGCTGACCCCTGCCACACATCATCCCGCTGCAGCAGCTGCTGTAGGGAGATAGGGAGCGGATTTAAAGAAGCGGCTTCGGTCATGGCGCAAGTAAATACTGTATAAATAAACAGTATAGCGCCTGACAACTGGGTGGCGTCAATTGATCTATTTAGAACTTTTCGCAGCAGCGAAGATGCCGCCACCGCCAGTTAATATACCTGCGGAAATTGATGGCTGGCCGCCAGTCAATCTCTTGCCGCTAATCCGCATGTTTTAACCGCACACTATCCGTCAGTTGCGCACTGAGCTGATGTTTTGAGGCTTAATGCCACATCTTGGCTAATGCCCCAAAACACTCAAGAACAAGCCTCAAGAGTAGTGTGGCAAACGGCAAATTACCGACTCCAGCGGCGACTTCCTGTGTATATCCCACCCCAAAGTTGCCATACTCTGGCGTCTGTGTCATAACCCACCCCGCCAACCTGTGTTAACAAAAACTAAAAAGCCAGAGGACACCGCCATGAAACACTTTCGTTTAAAAAGCCTCTCCACAGGCAATATCTTCACGCTCACCCAGTCCACTATCACCATTGGCCGAGGCGCATTTAATTTTGTGCGTTTGGAGTCCGATGCCCTCTCCTCCCAACACGCCAGCTTGCATATCGATAATGGCCGCGCGGTGTTAGAAGACCTCAACTCCACCAACGGCACCTTCATTAACAACATGCCCGTCAAACAACCCACCGAATTAATGCATGGCGATGTGATTAGCTTGGGCAATGAAAAATTAATGCTTATAGACCCTGATAATCAGGATGACGCCACGGTGTTTTCATTAAATCTCGGCGGCGCCACCACTCTACCGGCCTCTAAAATTGCTGAATTAAACACTGGTGCGCTCAGCCCAGAAGAAACCCAACAGGTGGTGAGTGGCGTGTTGAAAAAAGCGTTTGCCACTCTTGCCTCAACACAAGACATCAGTGTTTTCGCTACCCTTTCCAAAACCGGCGTAGATGAGGTGTTTAAGCTGGACACAGCCAACCCACCGGTGGGTAATAGCTGGGCGATTGGCCGCGACAATACCTGCGCGCTAGCGATCAACAACCCCACTGTTTCCACTCACCACGCTACCTTGCGTTTTGAAGATGGCCAGTGGTTTATAAAGGACAACGGCTCTACCAATGGCACCAAGGTCAATGGCAAGCGTGTGGTGGAGAGCGAATGCAAAAGCGGCGATATTATTTCCCTGGGCAAATTAACCTGTGTGTTCGGCGTCGCCCATGAAGTGATGGCCGAAAGCGTTTAGCCACCCGTTCATGCCAGGAGCTCTAGCTCCTTAATCATCTGATCACGTGATTTTTACTGCAAATCGCGATCAGGGCTCAGATGAGTTTAAGCGCCCGCAAGCTAAAAACCTCAGTTGCACCCGCAGCCAAAGCACCTAAGGCGCAATAGGGTTTAACTGAGGTTGTTAGCTTTAAGCTTACGGCGTGTGCTGCACAGAAAATCCCGCCAATAATCCTTCGCCCAAATCCCAGACGAAAAAAAAGCATACGCCCTAAGGCGTATGCTTTTTTAAGGCTTAAAAAACTTAAAAATTAAGCTTTAAAGCGACGGCGTGTGAACACACCGAAACCTGCCAATGCACACACAGCCAACATATCAAACAGACCTAAAGCACCACCTATCACCACACCACCACTTGATGTGCTTGAGCTTGATGAAGAGCTGCTAGAAGACGAGCTGGACGAGCTGGAGCTGCTAGAGCTTGAAGAGCGGCCCGATGAGCTAGAGCTTGACGAGCTGGAGCTGCTGGATGAGCTTGAAGAAGAGCTGCTGCTTGAAGAACCACCTGTGCAGCGCTTAGCCGTAGCATTGCGGCCAGCAGCAGTGCTTTGTTCATCTAAGTAAGCGGCAACCCAAGCCAATGGCGAGTTCCAGTTGATGGTGATCTCGTTGGTGCTGTAGGAGCCAATGTTATCTAAGTAACACTTCAGCGCAGTACAGCCGGCCAGGTCAACCGTGGCGATTGGATCTTCGATAGCCTTGTTGGGGCCACCGGCTAATACACCTGCTGGAGGAGCAGGATAGGCAGCGCTGGCAGCTTTTGCCCAGAAGCGGTGGTGAGGAGCTTGAGTTGGACGCTCGCCGTAGCCAGTCACATAGGACTGATCCAGCGGGTTAGTACCCATCAAATAACTCATACCGCTTTGCAGCGTGTTCACGTAATCCGCCTTGGCCGCACAGGTAAAGTCGTTGGCAAGGCCAACCACGATCATGTTGTTAACCACTTCAGAGTTGGAACCCCAACCGGCGTTCTCACCCTTGTAGGGTAAGCCGTAGCCTTGTTTCTTCGCTTCAGCCACATAGGCATCGGCGCGACGCACGATAAAGTTTTGCGCTTTAGTCACCATGGACGCATCGCGTACATACTCACCCTTAGCAGACGCCAAAGAAATCACGCCCAATAATTCAGTGGTTGGCCAACCCAAGGAGCTATCAGGAATCAACGCCTCGGCAGCGCCACCAAAAATAGCACTGTGGAAGCTGCTGGCTTTCATGTCATTCAGGTAGCTGCTGTCACCTGTAGTTACATAAAGCTCAGTGGCCGCCCAATAAAACTCGTCCGTCAGATTAGTATCGCCATAGGTACCTGAACCATCAGAATCCACCGCTTTTAGATTTGGATTCTGCTTAGCTGCTGCATAGGCCTTTTTCGACGCGGCCAAACACTTGTTAGCGAAAGTAGCATCGTAGGCTTTGTAGGTGCGGTAGCACTGCGCGGTTACGGCGGCGAAATTCAAAGTAGCGGCAGTGGAAACCGGCTGTACTACACGCGCTCTTTTATCATCCGCAGGTGCAGTGGGGATAGCTGTCCAACCCTGGGTGTGTACTTTTTGGTACACCATGCCGGAGTTCGCCTGCATTTTTAAGAACCACTCAACTTCCCAGCGAGCTTCATCGAGAATATCCGGTGTACCGTTGATCTGCTCAGACGAAGGCAGTGCCATAGCGCCGTTGGCAAACGCAGAGGCATTGCTGCCAAGGTTCTGCGCACGCTCAAATTGGTTCATCAGCGTCCAAACGCTGATGCCGCCGTTCACTACGTATTTACCGTGGTCACCGGCATCGTACCAACCGCCGCTAACATCCAAGGTGGCGCAATCAGCAGAGCTTGGGCTGGTGGCACAGGCGGCAGTTTGCACAGCGTTGTCAGGGTGGCCGGCCGCGCGGGCATAGGTATCACCCACTACGCTTGCAAGAATCGGCGTGCTGGAACGGTTGTGATAGAAATAAGACAGCGCGTCATACTTCAGCTTTTTATAGGCATCGGCACTGATAGCGAAAGGTTGGCTGGCGTAATCAGCAGAGCCACCTTTAACTACCAGAGTGTAATCATCTGCTTCAGTGGTAACCGAGCTGAAATCAATGCTGTGAACTACGTCGCCAGAGGCGGCATCCAGACCAACATAGCTCGTTTGGCCGGAGGTGATAACAGAAGAACCACGACGCAATTCCCAAGTGCGCGCCTGAGAGGCGTTCTCACCCGCAGGTACGGTGTAAACGGCTTTTTTGGCAAAGGTAGGTAAATAGGCGTGCTGGTTCACTTTCACTTGAGCTACGGGTACAACCTGTGGCCCTTCAATACCGGTTGCCTGGGGATCGTCGAGAACGATGTTATCCAAGCACACTACAGTGTCGGCAGGCACAAGAGTATTGCCGAGTAAGAATGCTAATTTGCCAGTATCAGTGGTGCGCTTATTGGAAAATACTGCAGAGATTTTTTGTGGTGAGCCCGCTAATGGCGCAGACACAGGAAAGGTATTACCAAAGTGCCATACATAGCCACCGGTCTCATCCGAGCCGTCCACTTTTAAGGTAATTGCTTTGGAAGACCACACATCTGCGGTGAGGGTGTAGGTGTGGCCGTCAACATATTTCATGCTGTTTTGGCGGAATTGCACCATCCAAGATTCAGCGCCCGGGCTGGTTACATTGATACAGGCGCGGCCAGGATAGGAGGACATACTCAAAGTCGCCTTAGAGGACTCCCAAGCGCCAAATTCCCAGGGGGATGACTTATTGCCATCAAAGGCACCATTTTGAAGAACGTTTGCCGCTAATGCCGGCGTGGCAATTAGGCTTGCAAGCAACGACATAGCGCCGAAACCTGCTACTTTTTTAATATTCAAAATCAAACTCCTATAAAACACATAAGTTTTTCAACCGGGTTGGATTAACTCAAACCCTGCGCCCGGTCATTCGGCACGAATTGATTACTAAAAACACGCACACTTGCCTGGCGATTGCAATCAATTAGTCCAATCTACCACATCGCCCAATTGTAAAACTTTAAACCAGCCACGTTTTCACGCACACGGCGGCAAAATTTCCGGTTAATTTTATTCGCAGGCGCGCAGAATTCAGCAAAAGGTATTAAGTGCTGCAGCGAAACATCTAGCCATTCATTAATCGGTAGGTTTTGCTGCAGAGAGTGAGAGGAATCCTCACCCGGATTATTTAAAAGAAGCTCTGATTAATACACATTTCGGAACCGTCGCAGGCAGGAAGGCCGCGACGGGGCTAGGCGTGTACTTGTGCGCGGGTGAAAGCACTCATTAATCAGAGCTTTCCAGGTTGAAGGTACAACAGACAATATAGATTTATCATACATAAAATCCGCCTCGCCTCCCCTCTTGGCAGCTAGCCAACTTTTACACCACACACAAAACTTGCCAGCAGAAAAAACCTGGCAACCCCAATTAAGTTGGCAATATTCTGGCGCTTTAATTATTTTCAGGTTTTGTCTATTTTCAAAAAGCGCGCAAGCACTGGATTGTAGCTATCTGCTGGGGCGCTTATTAAAAACTGCCATTAACATTAATCAGCGCCCGCCCCAAAAACCGCCTTATACTGCACGTAAATCGCCAGCGCTCAACCACAAATTATTGACCCAATAATTAACACAATCATCGTTGCGATTGCTTTAGGTGTATTGACAATTTATATTCCCACGCAGCGCGCATGCGATACCCTTCACCCAGCTCTAAACACCGCGCGTAAACTTAAACCCGATCCATGCTACGCCCACTACATAGCCACCAGCCTCGACAGCATTTACCCTTTGGGAGACCTTATGAGCGAACCTCTATTATCCATACCCTTACAAACTATTGATTTTCAACCAACCAGCCTGGCGGAGTTTCCCGCTCGCGCTTATCTCATAGTAAACACCGCCAGCAAGTGTGGTTTTACGCCGCAATATGCGGGTTTAGAGCAGTTGTGGCAAACCTATAAGGCGCGCGGTTTGCAGGTATTAGGGTTCCCCTGTGATCAATTTGGCGGGCAAGAGCCTGGCAACGAGGCGGAAATTGGCGAATTTTGCCAATTAAATTTTGGCGTGAGTTTTCCGTTATTTGCCAAAATTGAGGTCAACGGCGCCAATACACATCCACTGTTTGCGGCACTCAAAAAAGATGCGCCCGGCATTTTGGGTACTGAAGCAATTAAATGGAATTTTACGAAATTTTTGCTCGACGGCACCGGCAAGGTTATTAAACGCTACGCGCCCGCTACTAAACCAGAAGAGATACGCGCTGATATTGAAGCCTTATTAGGCTAAACCCTGAGCCTGACCAAGCTAAACCAATGCACCTTTGCTTCAAATGCAGCTTTGCCATGGATATTTAAAATTTGAATCTGTGTAGTTTTTTGAACATTCCGCACCAACACAAAAATAATCGTTACACACAACAAATCATTTAAGGAACCTCTGCTTACCTCCTAGGCACCAGCAATGAATACACATCATTTCAGACACGCAGTGAATACATCCCTGTAGGCTCGTCAAAAAGATCCCTCTTTTTGACGGTCTGAAATGCTGTGTATTCATTACTTCCGTACAGCTAGTAAGTGGCATTTTTAAAAACGCACGAGTACGTCCATGTAGCTCCGGCGCGGGCTTTCTACCCACAACGGTTTTGAAAAAACCCCTTAATCAGAGCTTCCTTAGTAATCCGGCGATACAATAGATCGCCCTGATCTATTGTATCCATGCCGCACTTATTAACCCAACACTAAATGTCGCCGGGTTAATAACTAAATTTATTGGGCACTTTTGACCCACCATCAAACCTGAATATTTTCACACCCAAGCAGAAATTGCCTAATTCAATTAATTAGCACTCGGTGCAAATTCATTCACTATGCGGCCATCGTTAAACACACACAAAAATGGCAGGCCTACATCGTATAACCAACTCAAACACTGCTCTTCTCCCATCAGCAAAGCGAGCGTGGAAACACTACCGGCAATTAAACAATTATCAGCAATAACCGACACCCCCGCCGGTGTAACCACAGGCCAGCCCGTTTTGGGATTGAGGATATGGCTGTAGCGCTTACCCGCATGCATAAAATAACGCTGGTAATTGCCACTAGTAGCAAAACCGCCCGCCTCTAGTGTCAATTGCAACAGCGGGCGGCTGGGTTGCCTCGGGTCGCTAATACCAATAGGCCAGGTCAGCGAGCCAAACACACGAATATCGCCGCCCAGTTCAATTAAGCCGCTGTCAATTCCCTGCGCCTGTGCACACTGAGCTAAAGCATCCGCAGCGTATTCTTTAACAACACCACCTAAATCAATTTGCATCCCTGCCGGTAAAAGCAGCTTAGGGTTTTGCCAATCGACTTGTTGCCAGCCGATATTCGGTAATAGTGCTTGAATAGTCTGCGCCGCTGGCAGCTGGGCGGAGGAAAAATCCCAGGCGGTGCGCAATACACCACTGGTGATATCAAATAATCCGTCGCTCTGCTGATAAAGCTCAGCCGCATAATCGATGATGGCGGCCGCTTCGCTATCGAGCACAAGCGGCGCACCGGCCGAGGCATTAATCTGGCTGACTAAACTGGTCGGTAAATAACGGCTGTATTTGGCTTCAAAACGCCAGGCCTCTTGCATTAAAGGCTGGCAAAGCGCTTGCGCGTGGGAAAGAGAAGACGCCCGTAGACGAATTTGACAGGGAGAACCCATAGCCCGAAAGGGGACGGAATATAGGCTCTCCACAGCGGCTTTATGACGTTAACTTAAAAACGGTGTTCAACACCAAAGGTGAATTTGGTGTATTTCAAAAGGCCGGGATGCTCAGGTTCGTCCGCTTTATCCAGCGCCATATCGGCACCGGATACGTAGTACTCACCTGAGAGAATCCAATCCACGGGTTTTTGTTTAAAAACGATTTTTAAACCGGTAGTAATGGCGCCGAAATTCGACAGGCGGTGATCATCGGCGTAATAGTTGTAGAGCGTCGTTTCCGGGTCTGCAATAGAATAAAAAGACGCCGAGGTTTGAGTGTAATAACGCAGGGAGGGAATAATCTGCAATTTTTGCCAGTTTTGATAAAGCGCCAAACTCAGCGTGTGGGATTCGATGCCCCAGTCGTCGGTGTAATAACGGTAATCTGCGTGCATAGCCGCTTTAATTGGCTTAATCCAATAACGCGAACTGGCATTAAACGTATACAGATTGCGCTCATCCGGGCGCTTGTCGTTAGCTTTGTAGGGGTCGCTTAAATGGCCGGTTTTTTGGGTATAACTGACGCCTGCTTGCACAATCCAATTGGGTGAAAGAATGCGCGAGCCGCTGATAAAACCCGAGACACTTTCTTTTTTGGCGGTGCCCACTACGGGGTCAGAACCATTTAACCAGCCGCCAATTTTGCCGCCCAGTTCGGTGCCTTTATAGCTGCCCTCTTCTGGGTCTGCCGTGTCGTCTGAATAACTGACACCGACGGACACACCGGTTTGTTTATCGTCAAACTCACCACCCCAGCTTAAGCCTGCACTGGTGGATTCATAATCGTCTTCAGTTGAAAAGCCGACATTGCCGCTGATAGTACCGGTGCTGTAGTAGTAGGTGGTGGCCAGATTAGCCTCGGTGCGGTGTTCTTTAATTGTCGCACCACTCATAACCAATTTTATTTCGTCATCGCTGCTATCAGACGGCGTACCCTTCACATCTTCTTTCGTGACCGTCCAGGGCGAGGCACCGGTCAGCACCTCGTCCTGAATATCGATGGACATAGAAAAGTGATCACCCACGGGGGTGCTGAAGGCGTATTGGTTGATATCGATGTCGTAGCGCTGATTAGAGCCGCCGCCTTCGTCAGCGTTAATGGAGCTAACTTTTTTGGGGTCGATGCTCATCTCGTTGTACTGGGTGTAGCGATAGCTGAGCGTGCGTTCAGTGGGTGCCACGGCGAAGCTAGGTGGCGCTAGTGCAGGCAGCGCCATTGCAGCAGTGGAGAGGGCTAACAGTCGCTGTGAAGGTTTTTTAAAAGTGGGATTAGTCATGAACGGCAATTTCCTCAGTTACAACCACAGCCGCCACCGGCCGCTTCGGCGCCACCGGAGGACGCTTCTTTAGCGAAATAAATGTGTTTTTGTAAGGTAGCGTCTTGGTGGTCGGGGCTCCAGGCCATTTCAGGCTTGGCCAGCGCACCGCGCTGATAAGCAGCAACATGGGTGCAGCCTTGTAGCAGTACCATCGCCGCCAACACGGCAGGCAGAGTTAGGAATTTAGGATTCATAAATTGTCTCACTATTACCGCGTTGCACCTGCGCCTAAACGGCAGGCTGAAATTGCGCGCATTCTAGCAGCTTAGGCCAGCCCCCCTAAAGCAGAAGGCGCAGATTTTGTGGGCTGTTGGTCTCACCATTGGCGGTTTTTCTGCGTTTAATGACACAAAACCGACCCACACCAAAACGACTCAATATAGTTCGGATTTATCCGTTTAGCGGCGGGAAAATTCGCCAGGTATCGAGCGGGATTTTTTCGCTCAGCCCTGTTCATTCGTTACGCGGCTGCAAGACAGGCAGACCAATAGCTGAGACATTTTGCCTCCACCTGAAGTGGTGTTGCTGAGCTGTATACATCCACTAAAAAATCATTGCCTCTACGAGGACTACCCCTACTGGGATTTTGCTTCGAGCAGCCGGATGGGGGACAGCGCAATCCGGGGTTTCATTTACTCGCCGATAGTCGGCAACCCCTGGATTAGGCTGCGCTCCATCCAGGCTACAGGCTAAAGGTGTCTCGCTCACAACACGCCCAGGCCTTGGATAGTGGTGAATTTCTCACAAATGTTGCGGTGAAATCGCACTGTTTTTTAAGTGTCTGGATGCTGGTGCCCGGCCTGCAATTGGCCCAGAGTTAACGCGCCCCAGGTACGCCGCTGAGGGTATTAGATTTAGCTACAAGGACGCTTATATGGACAATTACGCTTGGCGCCCGCGCGCGCCGATTGCCGGTTTTACCCTTTTAGAACTCCTCGTTGCGCTGGTGATTGTGGTGATTTTAATCTCCATCGCCGTACCTAACTTGCAACGCCTACAGGTGAGCAGTGCGCTGCAATCCAACAGCGAATTAATTTTTCGCTTAACCCAGGCCAGCCGCGCCGCCGCTTTGGATACCGCCACCAATATTACCCTGTGCGGAACCGATGATTTTCAGCGCTGTATGAAAGAGGATTTTCGCAGCCTGATGGCCTTTCACGATGGCAATAATTCCGGCACACGGGAGGAGGACGAGCCTGTGGTGTATCAATACACAGCGCCCACGAGCCTCAACCTACACCTACGCACCCCGCCGCAGATGCAACACAACTGGCTTAGGTATCGCTATGCTGAGGCGGACGCCAACCCATACGGTTCGTTTTATCTGTGTGCACGCGACCGGGCGTTGGGCCTGGGGCAACGGGTGGCGGTGAGTAATGTAGGGCGCAATCGTTTGTGGCAGGCGCGCCCCTTCGTCACCGAGGAATGCGCCGTCCAAAACAGCCACTAAACGATGCTTTTTACCCAGCGCACTAAGCGATCAATCACCAGCGCCCGATCTTCAGGCTCCGCCAGAATATGCGAGGCGTTAGGTAGGTAGAGAAGCTCTAGCAAGGAGCCAAATTTCACCGCGCTGAAGCAGTCCTTGAATTGGTTGGCGTAGTTGTAATGCTCGCTGCGGCAGAAGAGGTTAAAAAAGCGCACCTGGCGTTTGACCAACTGGCTGAGGCCATCTGTTACCTGAGCCTGGGGCGGGAAGTTGCCGAAGTTGGGGACTTCAAAAAACTTCGCTTCTATGCCGGACACCGCCGCGCCACTGACGGATTTTTTCAGCCCCAGCAGGCGTTTGATGAGGCTCGTCCAGCGCGCAGTGGAGAACAGGCGCGGGGCAAAGTGGTGCCAGTAGGTTTTCCAGCTGGAGTAACAATAGCCGTCGATCTGGGCGATGGCGATCACGCGGGGGTCTTTTAAGGCGGTGCGGTAGGAGGCGTAGGCGCCTGAACAGAGCCCGTAGAGAATAAACCGCTCGATTTTTTTGTGCTGTGCCAGGTAGTTCATCACTTCGATGACTTCCGCCACCGCCACCTCGTCGGCGGTTAGCGCGCTGCGGCGGGCATCGCTCTCGCCTATGCCGGAGAAATCAAAGCGCACGGTAATAATATTGGCCGCCTGACACACGGCGCGGGCTAGCGATACCGATAAACGGCAGGAGCCGACGCGGTGAATCACACCGGAGTTGAGCAATATCATGGCGGTGTTAGGGCTGCTGGTGCCAGGCGATGGCTCGCAGATGATGCCTTGCAGGCTCGGCGCCTGGCCCATGCTGAGTGTTTTTTCCCTCACGCTAAACCCCCTTCAAAATACTGTTCTATGGCGGCCACTATGGGCGCAGGCCAGAGGATGCCACCCACATGGTCCACATAGTTCCAGTCGTGGGGCGCTGGCGCCAAGGTGTAGCTAAAACGTGGGTTGCTGCTGTAGACCTCTTTAAGGGCGGTGAAATTGGCGTGTTCGTGGGAGACAATAAGGCTCCACTGCATCTGCTTAAGGTGGTCCATCTGTAACAAGTCCAGCTGCTTAAGGCCCGTCTGTAGGCTGCTGGGCAGGTTAAAACCGTTGTAGAGCATATCGCCGTTGGGAGCGATAAATTTAGAGCGCGACTGTTGCGCGGCTATCTCCCGGCCAATCTCATCGCAGTAGGCCGCGCCGCTTAGGGAGCAATCCCAGAGCACCAAACGGTTGATGGCTTGGTTTTGCGCCGCCGCTGCCGCCAATAACCCGCCCAAGCGCAGCCCCATGAGAGAGACGGTTTGCACAGCGGCTATGTCTTTAAGCTCTTGAATGGCGGCGTGAATATCGGCAATCCAGTCCTGGCAGGTCACGCCGGGGGTGTCCCCAGCGGAGTCGCCGCAACCGCGATAGTCAAAACGCAGCACTGCAAAACCCTTGGCGGCGAGGTTAATCGCCAGGCGGCGAAAGCTGCGGTGAGCGCGCATATATTCCTGGCCGAAGGGATAACACAGCACTATGCCCTCCCGGCGCGGCACGCCCTGGGGTTCATGGTAGGCGCCGTAGAGGGATGTCGCCGCCGGGCCGAAATAAAATGTTTGCAATGGGCCTCCTTTAAATCATCAGACAAGTGCCATAGGCCAGGCACTATAGCCAGATGTAGTTAGTAATAAAACACTCACTTAGTCGCGGCCAAACAAGCGGCCCAACCAGCCAGAGCGTTTTTCTTGCTCAGTGCTGCCCGCGTCACTGGGTGAGGAGTGCTCAGGTTGCGGGGCATCACCCTTCTTGCCGGCGTCAATTTTCGCCGCGAGCTGTTCAAGGGTGTTCACCCACATATCCTGCGGCGCAAAGCGCACCTGGCAGGCTTCTTCGATGGCCAGAATCACTTCCAGCGCCAACAGCGAGTGGCCGCCTATATCAAAGAACTGGCTATCGATACTCACCTGTTCTTTCAACAAAGCACCCGCCCAGATTTCCACCAGTAGCTTCTCGGTGGCGGTGGTGGGCGCGGTATAGGCCTGGCCGCCACTAGAGCTGACCTGTTCGGGGGCGGCCAGTTGTTTGCGGTCGAGTTTGCCAGAGGGCGTAGTGGGAAAACGCTCAAGCGCGGTGAACTGCTGGGGCAACATGTAATCGGGCAGGCTCTGGCGCAGGTGGCTGCGCAGCTGCGATGCGGTGGGTTCTTCACCCTCGCGATAGATGACAAAGGCCACCAAGCGCTGGTCGCTGCCTAAATCCTGCACTACCACTGCCGCATCGCTGATGGCGGGGTGGGTGCGCAACTGGCTTTCGATCTCGGTCAACTCGATGCGAAAGCCGCGCAGTTTGACCTGTAGGTCGCTGCGGCCTAGGTACTGCAATTGACCGGCTTGATTCCAGCGGGCGATGTCGCCGGATTTGTACAGGCGCTGGCCCTGGGCGTCGGTGATGAAGCGCTCGGCGGTCAAGTCGGGCGCGCCTACATAGCCAAGCGCCAGCCCTGCCCCGCCGATCCACAGGTCGCCGTATACGCCTAGGGGTAAGGGCTGCAGCTTGTCATCCAGCACATACAGCTGTGTATTGGCCAGCGGCGCGCCCAAGCAAATCGGTGCGCCGCCCTGGGCGTTGAGCTGTTCTGCGCTTTCGGTAACCTGATAAGCCGATGTCCATACGGTGGCTTCGGTGGGGCCATAGAGATTCCACAGGCGCGCACCGGCCTGCACCAAGTCGGCGGCTAAATCGGCGGGCAGCGCTTCGCCGCCACACAGGGCGCTAAAACCCTTCGGCGCGCGCCAACCGGCGGTGAGCAGCATGCGCCAGGTGGTGGGCGTGGCTTGCAAATGAGTGATGGCGGCCTGTTCTAGCTGCTGCTTTAGGGCAAAGCCGTCGAGAGCTAAATTCTCATCCGCCACGCGCACACTGGCACCGGCCAACAGCGGCAAAAACAGCTCCAGAATGGAAATATCAAACCCTAAGGTGGTAATGGCCAACAGGCGGTGGCCGGGTTTGAGGGCCAACAATTGGCCTATGGCTGCCAGGAAATTGCCCAGCGCGCCGTGGCCTATCTCCACGCCCTTGGGCTGGCCGGTGGAGCCGGAGGTGAAAATCACATAGGCGCGGGTGGACTCGGTGAGGGCAACTTCCGGGTAGGGCTCGAAGGATACCTGCTCCAGGGTTTCAAGGCTGATAAAGCGGTGTACACCGAAATCCTCGGCCCAGCGCTGATGGCCTAATAGGGCGCTGACCTGGGCTTTTTCCAACATGGTTTCGATGCGCGCCTTGGGCAGGCTCGGGTCCAGAGGCATGTAGGCGGCACCGAGTTTCCACAGGGCGATGATCGCCGCTGGCAGGTCGTAGCCGCGCTTGAGCACTAGGGCCACCAATGAACCTGGGCCTATGCCCTGGGCTTTTAAGCTCCAGGCCAATTCGTTGCTGCGCACTTCTAACTCGCGCAGGGTGTAGCTGCCATCCCCTGCCACTACCGCTGGCTCCTGGCCGAACTCGGCGCGGGCGCGGGCCAATTGGCTCAGCACACTGTTAAAGGGCGCCTGGGCAAAAGGTGGGTTGAGGGCGACCAAACGGCTGCGCTCACTGGGCAGCGCACTGGCCAGCTCTGCGATGGTGGCATCGGGCTTGGCGACCAGCGTGCGCGCCGATTCCACAAGGCTATCGGCAAAGGCTTGCACGCTGCTGGCGTTGAAGAGTTCGGCGGGGAATTCCATGCCGCCGTCCATACCTTTCACCTGGCGTTTGAGCCACACGTCTAAGTCGGTTTGCACCCCCATGCGCTCGATGTCGATTTGGCTGCGCACCAGGCCGTCCATTTGATCGGCGCGGTTGCGCACGTCTTGGAAGCTAAACAGGGTTTGCACCAAGGGCGGCCGGGCGGGATCGCGGGGCGGGTTGAGGGCGTGTACCAGGGTTTCAAACTGGGTGTCTTGGTTGTCGAGGGCTTCAAGCAGGGTTTTCTTAACCTCCTGCAACCAGCTGGCAAAACTGCGCTGGGGCTTGATGGCAAAACGGCACACCAAGCGGTTGATAAACGGCCCCATCAACTGGGCGATTTCCAACTGGTTACGAGCCGATACCGGCACACTCACGAGTATGTCCAGCTGACGGCTGTAGCGGTAGAGCATCAGGGCGTAGAGGCCCAACATCACCATAAATAGTGTAGCGCCCTGTTTTTGGCCCAGCTCTTCAAGCTGCTCAAGCAGGGGTTCACCCAGGTGGAAGTTGACCCCTTCGGCGCGGTGGGCCTGGTGGGCTGGGCGCGCTTTATCCAGCGGCAATTCCAACACTGGCAAGGTGCCACCCAGTTGAGTGAGCCAGTAATTCAATTGCTTGTGCACCGCCTCGCTGGCCAGCCACTGGCGTTGCCAGAGGGCGTAATCGGCGTACTGCACCGGCAGCGGGCTTAGGGGGCTGGGCAGGTTTTGCGCATAGGCGTTGTAGAGGGTGCAAATTTCTTTTAAGAAAATATCGAAGGACCAACCGTCGAATACCAGGTGGTGAATCAATAAAAAGATCACATGGTCATCCGGCGCCAGTTGCACTAGCTGAGCGGTAAACAAAGGCCCGGTAGCCGTGTTAAACGGTGTGGCAGCTTGCTCACGCAGGTGGGCGCGCAGAGCGGTAAAATCAGCCACCCCCAATTGTGCGAGAGTAACGGGCGCGAGGTTGAGATTCAGGCTCTCGCGCAGGTTGACCACCAGCTTGCCGCCCTGGGTGGCAAACCCGGCGCGCAGCAACTCATGGCGCGCTTCAATGCTATCGAAGGCTTTTTGCAAGGCGGCTACATTCAGCGCACCTTTTAAACGGAAGGCGGCGGGCAGGTTGTAGGCTAAAGAATCCGGCTCGATCTGCTCCAAATACCAGACCCGCTGTTGCTGAGTAGAGGCAATTAATTGCTCGCCGGGTTTACGCGGCACAATTTTGCTCTGCACATTGCCCGCTTGGGTTTCGGCCAGAATTACCTCCGCCAGAGCGCGAATGGTCGGCGCCTCAAAGAGTTTGCGCAGGCCCAGGTTGACGCCAAACAGGTGTTTAACGCGCGCGAACATCTGGGTGCCGAGCAGGCTGTGGCCGCCCAGTTCAAAAAAGTCGCTGGTAACGCTTAAGGTAGGCAAGCCCAGAATGTCCTGCCAGATGCTTAACAGCTGCTCTTCGATCAGGTTGGCCGGTTTCTCCACGGCATCTGCACTGAGGGCTTCAGTGACGGGGGCGGGCAGCGCTTTGCGATCCACCTTGCCGCTGGAGGTTAAGGGGTAGCTGTCCAAAAACACAAAATGCTGCGGCACCATGTAGTCCGGCACATGCAAGCGCAGGTGCTCACGCAGGGCGGCCGACTCCGGCTTGGGTTGGCTTTGACAGAGCATATAAGCCACCAAGCGCTGATCGTTGACGCGATCCTCCCGCGCCAGCACCACGGTTTGGGTGATGCCTGGATATTGCGAGAGCACGGACTCAATCTCGCCCAACTCAATACGCTGGCCGCGCACTTTGACTTGAAAGTCGTTGCGGCCGAGGTACTCAACCTGGCCGTCATCGCGCAGGCGCACTAAATCGCCAGTGCGGTAAACCCGCTCGCCGCTGTTTAAGTAGGCGTCGCTAATAAAACGCTCTTGGGTGAGGTCCGGGCGGTTTAAATAACCTCTGGCCACCTGCACACCGGCCAGTAGGAGTTCACCGGGCACTCCGGGCGGCTGTAACTTGCCCTGTTCATTCACTATGTACAAACGGTTGTTAGGCAGGGCGCGGCCAATCGGCACGCTGCTGCCGCCATCGCCCAGGGCGCACTGCCAGTAAGTAATGTGAATGGCCGCTTCGGTGGGGCCGTACAGGTTCCAGAGTTCCACATCCGGGAAGGCTTGGCTAAAGCGCTGCTCAAAATCTTTGGTGACCGCCTCGCCGCTGGATAACACGCGCTTAAGACTGGAGCAGCGGGCTTGATCGGCATCCTGTAAAAACAGGTAGCCCATGGAGGTGACGAAGTGGGTGTGGGTGATGCCCTGCTGTTGGATCAGCTCCACCAAATACCCCGCCTCTTTATGGCCGCCGGGTTTGGCCATCACCAACTGGGCGCCGCACATAAGCGGCAAGAACAGCTCCCAGAGGGAAACATCAAAGGTGTAAGGGGTTTTCTGCAAAACCTTGTCAGCTGGCGTCAGGGCAAATTGCTCCTGCATCCAGAGCATATGGTTGCACACCGCTTGGTGCTCGTTCATCACCCCTTTGGGCTTGCCGGTGGAGCCGGAGGTGTAAATCACATAGGCCAGATGCTCAGGCTTCACCGCTCGGTTGGGGCGAGACACGGGCAGTTCCGCCAGGCGCTGGGGGGCGTCCTCCATGGTCAGGCACAACACGTCGGCGGGCAGCTTGCCCACAAAGGCCTCGGTGGTCAGTACCCAGCGGGCGCCCGCCTCGTGCACTATGTATTCGATCCTGTCGGCGGGGTGCTCAGGGTCTAAAGGCAGGTAGGCAGCGCCTGCTTTGAGCACTGCGTTGATGGCGATCACCATCTCGAAGGAGCGCTCCAACATGATGGGCACCAACTGCTCAGGCCCCACGCCCTGCTGGATTAAAAAGTGCGCTAGGCGGTTGGCCATTTCATCCAACTGCTTGTAGCTCAGCTGCTGATCCCCCACCACCAATGCGGTGTGGTTGGGATACAGGTCCACCGCTGCCTCGATCAGGCCGTGCAGGCTCACATCTTTGAGCGGATAGGGCCGCAGATCCCTCTGCCAACTGGCGCGGATCATGGCCAGATCATCCGGCAGGATCAGTTCTATCTCAGGCAGCGCCAAATTAGGCTGGGCTAGCAGAGTTTCATAGAGGGCCACATACTCGCGCATGCGCCGCTGCATTGTCGGCAGCCGCCAGAGGCCGAGGTTGTAGGTGGCTTCTATCTCCGCGTGGTCGCTCGCTAGGGTGATATTGATATTGAGGTCGAAGTTTTCAAACAGGCGCGGGTTGGAGCCAAAGGCGCAGGTAAGGCCCTGATAGGCCTCGCTCGGCGGGCCCTGTTGGTCGAGGTTAAAAATGACGGATACCAAGGGCGGTTTGCTGGGGTCGCGGGCGGTATCCAGGTGTTGCAGCAGGGTGCCGTAGGTGAGGTATTGATTGTCAAAGGCCTCCAGCATGGCGGTTTGGCAGAGGGCAATCACCTGGCTGAAGGTCTCGCGGCCGGTCAGCTCAAAATACAAGGGGATGATGTTGACGCAGTGGCCCACCAGGCCGCCGTCGCCCTTGGCCATTTGGCCTGCAAAGGGCACCCCCAAAACGATCTGCGTAGCGCCACTCCAGCGGTTGAGGTACACCACAAAGCCCGCCATCAGGGTACTCATGAGGGTACTTTTGTTGCTAGCGGCGAGTTTTTTCAAGCCCGCAATTAAGGGCATGGGCAGGTCGGTATCCCAGCGCTTGGCGGCAAAGGTGCGCTGAGCCGGGCGGGCGTTGTCGTAGGGCAGCTCTAAATTGGGCACGCCAGCGGCAAAGCGCTTAAGCCAATAATCCACACTGCTGCGGTGCAGGGCCTGAAACTCCCCTGCCCGCTCCCACAGGGCGTAGTCGGCAAAACAGGGCGCAGGCGGCAGTGCGTCTACGGCTACGCCGCAGTGCTGGCTGTACAGGGTGCCCAGCTCCTCGGCCAAAACATACAAAGACCAGCCATCGCAAATAGCGTGGTGGAAGCTGAGGATTAAGCGGTGCTCTGTAGTGCTGTGCACCACCAAGTCAAAACGGGCCAAGGGGCCTTGGTAGAGGTCGAAGGGTTTACTCACCACCGCTTCGCTGAGCAGCTTTAGGCGCTGCTCGGCGTCGGCGCTTGACTGGCCGCGCAGGTCGTGGCGTACCAGGGGAATGGCGCGCTCGCGGTAGAACACCATCTGTTTGCCGTCGCCACTGAAGCAACCGCGCAGGGATTGATGGCGGCGCACCAAATCCTTAAGGGCCGCCTCAAGGGCGGTGTAATTAAGCGCGCCGCTCAGCTGTACATTGATGGATTCGTTAAAACCGCAGTTGGCGTCGTCGCCATAGAGGGCGGCCAGCCACACCTCGCGCTGGGATTCAGTAGTGGCGACGGCGGCTTCTAGCTCACCAAAGGAAAAGGGGTTAAAGGTTGCACTCATGGCTTACCCCTGCCACTTAACAAATTCAGCGGGGTTACTCGGCGAAGGCACAAACCAGCAGGCATTGCCCTCTTCATCCCGGCCCAGTTTGGCACCTACCACCGGCGGGCTAAAGTGCTCTTGGGCATAGGCCTCAGCAGCTGGCAACTCCTCGCTTGCAGCCTTGGGCGCAGCGGCGGGTGGCTCGGCAGCAGAGTCGCTGACACGCGGGAAAAATTCCATAGCCAGCATTTCGTCGATGGCTTCTTTGAAGGCTTTAACGATAAAGGCCAGGTCTTCATCCGAGTGAGCGGTGGTGATGAAGGTAGGGCGCGCGTCCCACACATGGATGCCCTTGTGGCGCAGCAGCACATACACCAGCTCTTCGTAAGGAATCTCCTGCGGTACTTTGATTTTGCACATGGAGCCGCAGTTGGCGATTTTAATCGGCGCGCCTACCGACTTAGCGTAGGCATTGATCTCCCCCACCATGGCGTCCGCCCGCGCGTTCAGCCAGGACTGCAAATGGGGCTCAGTTTTAATTTTCGTCAGCACCGCCACAGCGGCGGCCAGGGCCAAGGGGTGGCGCACAAAGGTGCCCGCAAAGTAGGTCACGCCCACCTGCGGGATAGAGCCGTCGCCGAACTGCCATTGGCCGCCATCGAGGGCATCCATAAAGGTGGCCTTGCCGGAAATGGCGCCGATGGGCATGCCACCGCCGACGATTTTGCCGTAGGTGCAAATATCCGCATCAATCCCGTAATAACCCTGGGCGCCCCGAGAGTGAATACGAAAACCGGTGATCACTTCATCAAAAATAAAGGCTATGTTGTGCTCGGTACACAGGGCGCGGGCTTTTTGCAGAAAGGCCTTGGGCTGTAATTCCGGGTAGCGGCTTTGCACCGGCTCAATCAACAGGGCGCCAATCTCATCGGCGTGTTCGGCAATATAGGCAAGCGAGGCCTCATCGCCGTAGTCCAGCACCATCACATTCTCCACCGCCGCATCGGGAATGCCCGCCGCCGCCGCAGCGGCAAAACCGCTGGCGCTGCGAGTGACGATGACTTCATCGTTAATACCGTGGTAGTCGTTTTCAAAAATGACGATTTTTTCTTTGCCGGTGACGGTGCGCGCTAGGCGTACAGCGCCGAGCACAGCCTCGGAGCCAGTGTTGCAAAAGGCCACCCGCTCATTGCCGGTGACTTCACAAAACAGCTTGGCCGCCACGCCGGTAAGCGGGTGTTGAGGGCCAATTTCGTAACCGGTTTGCAACTGCTCGGCCACCGCATCCTTAATAAAGGGCGCGCCGTTGCCGAAGAAGTTGGAGCCAAAGCCGCAGGTGATATCCACAAACCTAAAGCCGTCTATATCCCACAGGTAGGCGCCCTCGGAGCGGGCCACCACTATGGGGTAGATGATTTCTTTGAGGCTGGTGCGAAAGCCGGATACGACTCTAGGATCGGCAAGGTAAGGCCGGTGGATTTGGGCGTAGGCTTTAGAGGATTTAAATTGCGTGTTATAGGCCTCGGAGAGCGCGGCTAGGTGCTTAGCCTGGGCCTCACTCATCTCGTTGCTGCGCTTAACATTGATGCGCGTACCGGCGCCAAAAGGCTTGATGGCGCCCGCAGGTTTAGCAGCAGGCGCGGCTGCGGTGGCCACAGCATGGGCAGGCGCGGGGGCGGGAGCCGTGCCTACCTGATGGGTGAGTACCTGCAACTGTTGCTGCATCAGGCTCAACTGCTGCTGCACCAGGCCCAATAGGTAGCCGTCGGCAGCCTGCATGGGTGCCAGATTAGCGGCCAGATGAAGCGCGGGCATGGCCGCTAGGGGCGCCGGAGTTTGGGCGCCCTGCGGGGGCACTGCTGCTTGGGCGGCTGGCGTGCCCTGCGCAGCTGGAACTACTTTAGGCACGCTGCTGGGCAGGCCCTCAGCCTTTTGCTCAATCAGGTAATCGGCCAGAGCGTCCATATGATCGAGCTCATTGAGCAGCTGGCGGAAACTCACCTGCACCTTGTAGGTTTTCTTCAACTTGATGGCCGACTGGGTCAGCAGCAGGGAATCAAGCCCCAATTCAAAAAAGCTGGACTTGCGATCGGCGCCGTGCAGATCCATGCCGGAAATATCGGAAAACAAGGTCTCAAGTTGAGGGATTAAGGCGTCTTTCATAAGGTCCTGCTCGCTTTGAATTGGTGAAATACTGGTCGATGTTTGGGTGTGCTCTGCTGAGGCTTGCATGCTCTGTGCTAGCACAGCGCTCTCAGCAGGGCTTGCGGATTCGGTGAATACACTAGAGCTCGCCAGCACTTTAGGCTGAGCGATGATTTCATGCCGCCGCTGGGCAAAGGGGTATGGCGGCAAACGGCTAAAACGCGCGGGGGTAATGGGCAGGTCCGGCCAATGCACCGGCAGATGGTATTGCCAGAGTTGGCCTAGGGCCTGGCTATAGGCATTCACCTCCTGCTCGCCGATCTGGGCCAGCAGCGGCACCATGCGCACATCGCTGCGCTCGGCCATATCCGCCAGCACCATACCGCACACCGTGCGGCCCGGCCCGGCTTCTACCACCACCAGGTTGGGCAGGCTTGCCAAGGCTTTTAGGCCATCGCTAAAACGCACCGGTTGGCGCAGTTGGCTGGCCCAATAGTCGATGCTCTGGGCCTGCTCTGGGGTAATCCAACTGCCACTCACACAGGAGATAAACGGCCAGGCGGGCGGCTTGAGAGGCACATCGGCCAACTGCAGGGCAAATTCGGCAGCGGCGGCGTCCATAGACGGAGAGTGAAACGCGTGGGAGGTTTCCAGCCTTTTGGTCTTGATACCGGCGGCCTTTAGGGTGGCCTCGGCGGATTCTATAGCGGCAAAGGTGCCCGCCAGTGTACAGCTATCGGCAGTATTCACCGCCGCTATGACCGCCCCTGCGGGCAAATAAGGCTCCACCTCGGCGCTCGGCCTGCGCACGGCCAGCATGGCGCCACTCGGTTGTGCCTGCATCAAGCGCCCCCGCGTAGCGACTACTTTGAGGGCCACCGGCAGCGAGAAAACACCTGCACATGTGGCCGCAACCAGCTCACCGATGCTGTGGCCTATGGCGCCCTGCACAGGCACCCCCAATTGCTTAAGGCTCTGGCTTAGGCCATAGCCCACAACAAACAGCGCTAATTGGGTGTACTGGGTTTGGTTCAAGAGGGTTTTATCATCGCCCCAGAGCACAGCGGCTAGGTCTATGCCCTGCTCGCTTAACAGCGCCAAACACTGCTGCACCGCCTCGGCAAACGCGGGCACCTTAGCCATCAGCTCACGGCCCATGCCCAGCACCTGGCTGCCCTGGCCGGGAAAGGCCAGGATGCAGGTTTCAGCTTTGAAGAAGGTGTCGTCCAAGGCGGCTTCGTTAAGGGCTTGAGACAACAGCGTAGCCCTGGCAGCCCCTAGGCTTAGGCGGTGGGCGAAGGGGGTGCGGTGTTTGAGTAAATAAGCGGCCAGTGCGGCGGTGTTTTTATCGGGGTTTTGCTCTAGGTAGCGGCTGTAGGTGGCGGCTAAACGGCCCAGGGCCTCAGGGGTTTTCGCACTTAAACAGAAGGGTATGTACTCAGGCCCCTCGTAGTCGCCCAGTTCATAATCAACCCCCTGCAACACCGCATGGGCGTTGGTGCCGCCTATGCCAAAGGAGCTGACCCCGGCGCAGCGCTCAGGCGCCGGAATCGGCCAGGGTGTGAAAGCTTCGGTAACTACAAACGGGCTGCTCTCAAGCTGTAGGGCCGGGTTTGGGGTGGCAAAGTGAATACTCGCCACCCGCGCGCCCTGCTCAACACACAGAGCCGTTTTGATCAAACCGGCCGCACCAGCCGCCGCCGTGAGGTGGCCGAAGTTGCTTTTTAAGGAGCCTAAGTGGCAGTAACCCACTTGGTCGGTGTGTTCTCGGAAGGCTTGGGTTAAGGCCGCCACTTCGATGGGGTCGCCCACCGGCGTAGCCGTGCCGTGGGCTTCCACCAGGCCTATGGCCTCTGCAGAGAGGCCCGCATCTAACAGCGCCTGGCCGATCACCCGGCGCTGGCCCTCAAGGCTCGGCGCTGAAAAGCTGCCCTTATCGGCGCCGTCATTGTTAATACCTATGCCTTTGATCGCCGCGTAAATGTGATCGCCATCGGCGAGGGCATAATCCAGGCGTTTTAACACCACCATGGCGCCGCCATCGCTAAACACAGTGCCGGTGCTGGCCGCATCAAAGGTGCGGGTGTGGCCATCGGCGGAATAGATGCTGCCCTCTTGGTGTTCATGGGGCTGCTGCTGAGGAAAGGTAAGCGCGGCGCCACCGGCCAGGGCTATATCACAGTGGCCCTGGCGCAGAGCCTCCACCGCCTGGCAAACCGCCACCAGGGAAGTGGAACAAGCGCTATGCACACTGACCGCAGGGCCCACTAGGTTGAGTTTGTAGGCGATGCGGGTGGCACAGTAGTCTTTTTCATTGGCCAGCATGGCGGCAAAGGTGCCGTAATTGTCCAGCGCCTCTGGATTTTGCAGCACCCGCTCTAGGTAATAAGTGTTGTTGCCGGTGCCGCAGTAAACACCGATGCGGCCGGTGAACTGCTCCGGCACCACCCCGGCATTCTCCAGCGCCTGCCAGGCCAGCTCCAGTAAAAGGCGCTGTTGCGGGTCGATGAATTTGGCCTCTACCGGCGGAATATCAAAAAACTGCTCATCAAAGCCTAAGGGTTCTGGCAGCACGCCGCGCGCATTCACGCGGCCATTGTGGGTGGGTTCAAAAAAGTGGATGGACTCCTGGCCGTTCACCAGATTGCGCCAGAAGGTCAGCACATCCTGGGCGCCGGGCACCCGCAGGGCCATGCCCACGATAGCGATGGGTGCCTGGCTCTGGGCCTCCAATTTAGCGCCGCCCAGGGCAGCACTCTTGGGGCGAGCACCGGTCAGTGCCGCCACTAGGTGCTGCACGCTGCGGTGCTGAAAGAGTGTATAGGTGGGCAGATCCAGGCCTAAATCATCGTAAAAAGCCGCCGCTACCCGGTTGGCGCCAAGTGATGTCATGCCCATGGCGACTAGGTTGTCATCCAGGCTAAGGCTCGGCAGCAACAGCTCGCGACGCAGAATGGTTAATACCTGCCCAGCGCTGAGAACAGGCTCGGCCAGCTGGGCGTCATCGGTATCGGCAGGCTCCGCAGCGAGCGGCTCTTGCAGGCTCAATGGCTGCTCGGCGATTGGCGTGCTGGCCGCTTCAAGGCTGTGCAGTTGCGCCAATAAGCTCTTGCGATCCACCTTGCCGCTGGGCGTTTTCAGCAGCGCAGGCAGGCGCACAATGTGGCTTGGCACCATATAAAAAGGCAGTACCTTACTCAGATGAGCAGCGTGCTGCTCGTCGCTCCAGGGCATGGCGCCATCCACCATAAAGGCCACTAGGCGTTTAACCTCGCCCTGCTCGTCCACCGCGACGGCAATTTCCCGCACCGCGCCGGTATTGAGCAGTTGCGCTTCAATCTCCGCCAGCTCAACCCGGTAACCGCTGATTTTTACCTGGGCATCGATGCGGCCTTTGTAACTGATCTCGCCATAGCGGTTTTTACTGGCCAAGTCCCCTGTGCGGTAGATGCGCTGAGTCTGGCCGTCGATCTCGCGCAGGATAAACCGCTTAGCGGTTTCTTCCGGGTTATTGATGTAACCATTGCCCAGCACCGGCCCGCCGATCCACAGCTCGCCCTCCTCCAGGTCACTCAGCTCGCGGCCCTCTTCATCGAGCACCCACAGCTGAGCGGTATCGATGGGGTAGCCTATGCTCGGCACTGCAGGCCAGAGGCTGGGGTCCTCGGGCAGAATCAACTCAGTGACCACATGGGATTCCGACGGGCCGTACTGATTAATCAAGCGGGCATAGGGCATGCTGTTAAAGGCGCGGCGCAGCTCATCGCTCACCACCAGCTGCTCACCGGCGGTAATCCACTCGCGAATACACTCAGGGTAAAACTCCAGCCGGTTGGCCCACTGGATCAGCTGTAAAAGTGCGATATAGGGCAGGAATAAACGCTCCACACCCTGTTGATCTACAAAGGTCAAGAGAGCGCGAAAATCCTGTTTGATCTCAGGCGGCAGCAGCACCAAACAACCGCCCTGGCAGAGGGTGGCAAAAATCTCTTGGAAGGAAACATCAAAACTCAGGGCCGAAAACTGCAGGGTGCGGTAACACTCGCCCTCTATGTAATGCTGGTTCTGCCAGTGAATTAAATTGTTGAGGGTGCCGTGATTCATGCGCACCCCTTTGGGCCTGCCGGTAGAGCCGGAGGTGTAAATAATGTAGGCGTCGCTGTCGGCTTTGATCGGCGCCAGCGCCAGTTTAGGCAGTGGCAGGCTCATATCCAGATCGCGCACATCCACCCGCGTAATACCCGCCGGGGTGATGTCGTCGTTGTCGCACAGCATCAAGCGGCAACCGGCATTCTCCACCATGTACTGCAAACGCTCAGCCGGATAAAGCGGATCGAGCGGCAGATAGGCGCCGCCCTCGCGCAAAATGGCAATCATGGCGGCTATGGCCAAAGCCCGCGAATGGGTGTGTATGGCCACTACGGCGCCGAGGGTTAAGCCTGCATCAGCTAAATAAAACTGTAGCCGGTTAGCCGTTTGATCAAGCTGCTCGTAACTCCAATCCTCATCAACTAAAACCAACGCCTGCGCCTGGGGCTGTTGTTTGATGGTTGCCGACAACTGCGCAAGAAATGAGGGAGCGACCGTGTTGTGATACATACCAGGGTTCCATGGTGGATGGACAAACGCCGAAAAAGACGGATTAAGATGCCAGTGTGCTAAAAAATGCCGGGAAAAAAAACCACACACAATACAAATGGCAATATTACCTTAGCGCAACCCACTGGAACTGCCATAAGACACAGGTTAGTTAACCGGCTTAGGCTCCACCCCTGCCGCACCGGCAGAACCTGCCTCACGCCCGCTTAGCACCGCCAGAATAATGCGCGCCAGGCTGTCGTAATCTTCATCAAAATGATGATCCCCCGGCAGGGTAACGCTTTTGATATTGGGTAGCTGCAATTGGCCGCAAATACTTTCCTCATCTTCCGCCCCCTGCACACACAAGCCTGCTATAGAGGGAATAGTCTTGAGTACATCCTGGGTAGCAAATTGCGATGCGCGCGTTTCGCTGGACAACCAATTGGTTAAATAAAATTCAAAATGCGCAAAGCGCGACAGCCCTAACAACACCATATGGCTCACCATGGCCTGCTGCTCCTTCGGCAAATTCGCCACCACAAAGGGCAATACATCGGCGCCAAATGAATAGCCCACCAACACCACCTGTTGTTTCTGCCATTTAGCTTGATAACTGCTAATTAACGCACTGATATCGGCGGCGGTTTCCTCAGGGGTGCGCTGGCGCCAGAAGTAACTCAGAGAATCAAAACCCAACACATTAATGCCTTGTGCACTGAAATGCTGAGCCAATTCTTTATCCAGCTGCGCCCAGCCGCCATCGCCGGTGAGAAATAACACAAAATAATCGCCCTTTGAGGGGCCCTCAGCAGGCACTTCAACCACCGGCGAGTCATCGTCGTTTTGCCCCGACAGGGCCTGCCCAGTCAAACGCGGGTCAAGCCAATTCAGCAGTGCATCAACCTCCAACCAATCATCCGCGCCCCCCTGCGCCTGGCTCAGTTTGACCGAGGCTACAGACTGCAAAAACTGCTCGCTGCCAGCCAGGTCACAGGCGCCGGGTGCGGCCAGTGCAGGAGTTTGAAACACATACAGATTAGCGCCCAAGGCCTGGCTCGGCGCAGCCACTGCACCCGCCTGCCCGCTCCAGGCGCGCTGAGGGCAAAAGGTGTGTGCAAGCGCCCGTGTCGGGCAAAAATCCACCGCAATTGCACTGTGAAAACTTTTGGCGGGCGCCTGCGCCAGCGCAATGAAACTCAGCGGCGCAGCCTCCCCGCGTCCCATCACCAAAGGCAGCAGCCCCTGCAAGGGCGGGTAGCGCTGCTCGATGAGATGCTGCAACTGAGCTATAGGTGCGGCAAGGTCGATACAATCGGCATGGCCCGCTAAAAACGCCGGGTCTATAAGACTCACCACATAGCCCTTATCCGCCCAGCGCCGCGCCAGGGCACGCCGCTCGGGCAAGGATTCAGTTGCGGCGGCAAATACAATTAGATGGCCCTTATCAGGCGCGTCCAAACTGAAAAACGCCACATCCCCCAGCAAACCTACCTGGCTATGTTGCTCATGAATCAGCTCATTTGCAGGCACTAAATAACGCACACACAAAAACCCTACCGCCACCAACACAAGCAGCGACACCCCAATAACTAATTTTGCCCTTCTCACCACTTTCTCAACTCACAAAAAAACCCCGACTATGGGGGTTTAAATTAATCTTATTAAACCGGCGGGTTTGGTGTCTTATTAACCCGGCGACACAATACCCACCATTAATTTTTGGCAATTAATCCCTTGGCACCACCGGCAATTAATTTGGCCACATTAACCAGCGCACAGGCTAACTGCCACTGATTTTTAGCAATCAAATAACGCCCATGCCATTGCGGGGTAAATTTTTCTTTATAGGTATACACACCAGAGAAATTATAAAATCGCGTATGCGCCGCAAATAAATAACCGCCTAACTTATGCAGCAGATTAGCCAAGCGGTGGCTTTGCAAGCCCGATAAAGGCGCCATACCCAAATTAAACCAAACATAGCCTTGCGCCTGAGCCCACAGCACAGTGCTCAGCGTTAAATATTCCATCACCCGTTTAGGCGCAAAGCGTGCATAACGCATTAAATCTATGGCCATCTCCTGTTTGGCCCCATCGCGCCACAGGCTAGCAAATGCCACAATTTGGCCCTGATAATAAGCAACAGCGACTGCACCCATTTGCACATAATCCGCCGAGAAAAACCCTAGAGAAAATTGTTTTTCGCGAGCTGCTTTAGCCTCCAACCAGTCGCTTGATATAGCCTCCAATTGCGGCATAACCGCCTTGAGCGCCTCGCCGTCCAAAACGGCAAATTCCAACCCTTCCTTCTGGCATTTGTTGTAATTGTTGCGCAAATTAAGTTTTTTACTGCCTGCCAAAGTAAATTCAGCAAGTTTAACGCGGGCCTCATCGCCTAATTTAAACGCCGACATACCCAGGTCAACATACATAGGCAACCGGGAGGCATCGACTTTATACAAAACCAGGCTTGCGCCTGCAGCATCGGCCCGCTCGGCCAAAGTCCACAGCAGCGCGGCAAATTCATTGGGTTCACCGATCGGATCGCCCATCGCAATCCACTGGCTGGGGGTTTTACCAAAGGCAATACAGGATTTACCCGAAGCGCTAAATAAAAAATACTTATCCCCCGCCAGCCCCAAATGGCACTGTGTATCGCCCTCGCGCTGCACTAATTCATAATAACGCTGCAATGCGCTGGCATCCGGCAACTGCAAAGGCGCATCACAGCGGGTAAATAATCCGTGTACCGCTAAACAGCCAGCAAAAAACGTCGTGACAAATACCAGTTTTTCCAACGGCGACAACACCTCGCTGGAAATCCATTGGCTGACAAACATGCGCTCAATATCATTAGTTTCGGTCAGCAACACTGTGGCGCTCACCCACAAAAACCCCCCCAAACAATATCGCCCCCACAAGGCCCAGGGAATCAACCCCTGCAGCAGCGCGCTGGTGCGATAAAAATAATGACTACTGGAACTAAAAATCCACACCATCAGCAAACAAAACACGCTGCTCACCAAGGCATCACTTAAGGCAAAGAGGGCTGCGGCCACAATAAAACAGCCAAACACTAAGCCATAGGCCAAATCAATGCGGCGCCAATGGCAGCGCCAGATAATTAAGAACATAACGCTCAGCAAATTATTGATATAGGGCGCAACAAAACTGGGCGGCGATGGAATAATGCCGTTTAAAAACGGCGGCACATGGCCAAGCCAATAGGTAAGGGTGAGCGCCAACAGCCAGAGCGACACCAAGGGTTGAAATAATTGCCCCGGCAACTGAGCCAAATCCCAGGGGCGTTTAACACTGATCGCTTGATTTTTGCGAATATCCAACAACAAATAAGCCGTTAAACCGGATATCAATGGCAGGCAATAATAAACCGCCCGGTAGGCCACCAAACAGATAAACACCTGTGTAGCTGGATACAACTTAGCGGCAAAAATAAGAAAAATACCGTCAAATACACCGGCTCCACCCGGCACTCGGCTCAGCACAGCGGCCATATGCGCCAGCAAATAAATACCGACAAAATGCAAAGCGGACATCTGCACTATTTTGCTCAAGGGAATATACAGCGTCAGTGCCGCCGGTAAAAACAGCGTCAAGGGTTTGAGCCAATTTTGATATTCACGCCCGACGACCAATTTAATTAATTCTGAAACCATGCCACCTTCGCCACGCCCCAACCCCAGGTGCAGGGTGCGGACAAATAAGGCGCACAAACCGCATAAAAAAATACCTGCCGCCAACCAAACATGCGCGCGCAACGGCAAATCAAATAATTCAGGCGAGGCCACCACTACAGCGCCAATACACGCGAGCGCGCCGACAATTAACAAACCCGCATGCGGCAAAAAACCTGTGTGCATAGCGGCCATTGGCTGCGCACCCACGCCGAGGGCGCGGCTAATTTGCGTGGTGATCATGCGTTGCACTAGTGCGCTATAAGTGGGTTTTTGCGCATGTTTTTTTGCTTCTTTTTTTAGGGCTAAAAAATCCCAGGCATTTAGCAACCCATAGGCCGCCACCGCTGCAATCACCATCAAAACGATGACATTAAAAGGCAGGCGCCACCACAGGCCCAACATCTGTTGCCAGTGGGTAATCGGCAGTACCTGATGAATAATTACCAATCCTACTAACAACCAAACAAGGTGCTTCACCGGTTGCGCAAGCGCGATTCGCTGCAACAATTTAGTCATTATCGCTATATTCCAAATTAAGAAAGAATGTACACATAACACAGAGTTTGGGTTCAGCCCGCCGAGTGCCTTACCCAGGCCACACCGTCCGCCCAAGTCTAGCTCAGTGAGCAGCACAGCTTTTATCCTGCAGCAATTAGAATGAAATTAAAGCTGACACGGCCATAACTAATTAGCTAAGAGGGCAAAACTGCGGGCAAGCAGCGAGGGATGCAAAATCCCAAAGCCTAAGCCGCCTGCCAACAATCAATCCATCTGCGCCCAACAACCGTTAAACGCCTGAGTGGCACAAACGAGCGGACTTAAAAAACGCGGCTAGAGGGTCGCAGGGTGCAACTGAATTGAAGGTGAGCTGGAAATTTTGATGTCGCCCCGCAAGCGCGCGCCCACCGCATCCTTCATGGTTTTGTAGATCCATCGCCCTTCGGCGTCATTGCGAGCATTAATGACCAACAACTCGTTTGACACAGCGACCCGCTTGGCCAAACTGCGCAGAGTGGTCTCGATGGCGGGGGATTTGGCGCTGAGCTCAGACGCGGGCAAACTAATGGTGGTGCTTTTGGCCGCTGCCTGACTTTGCGCAAGCTTAGCGGCCCTCACCTGCGCTTCCATTTGTTTTAATTGCGGATTATTAGGGAAAAGAATTAAACCTTTTTGCACCTTGCGCAGGGCAGCATCATATTGTTTGCCAATAATCGCCTCTTCAACCTGCGCTGGGTAGGCCTCAGCCACCTTTTTAATACCCTCCTGCGCACGCACGTTGGTCGGCTCCATAATCACCACCGCGCGGTAGAGATCGTAGGCGTTTTCGGAGGCGGGCTCGGTCAGCGCCTGCATAGATAAAGCTGTATCCGCACGCCCGAGTAAGAGGTCAATTTTCTGCGCTTTGGCATCCAGAGGCTTAGGCGGTGGGGGCGGCGGCGTCGCAGGCTGCGCTGGCGCGCTGGCACAACCAATCAGGCACAGCATAAATTGCACAACAATAAGCGACACAAGCCGACTCATAAGAACTCCAGGCCTCAGGAAAGGGCGCACATTCTAATCACCCGCCTAGAGTGAGAGAAGGTTTTGCAGCGAAGATTTTGGCTGTAGCCGTGTAACCGGTGACACGCGACGGCGGGGTTGGGGGAAAACACGGCAAAAAGCACACGAAAAACTGTGACTCATTTTGCAGATTGATTATGCGAGCGCTTCCGAGATTTAGCTATTGATGAAACTTACCGTCGCAAGCCTTGCCGATTAACTTACAATGGCGCCGGACCTTTTTAGCAAGGTTCCCGGCCTTGTTTTGTCATATTTCTTACGAATGTAAATCCTTATGAAACTGATTAATCGTACAGTATTTTTTATCCTGTGGGCATTCTGCCTCAGCCTTAGCTCTCTTAAGGCCATAGCAGCCAATGACGTGAGCGCACTAACCGGGAAGTCGGGCACCTCTGAAGAATTTTTACCTGTAGAACAGGCTTATAAAGTCAATGTCATTCAGGAAGGCAACGCCATTTACCTCGACTGGACCATCGCCAAGGGTTATTACCTCTACAAAGAAAAATTCAAAATCTTCGCTCAAACCGAACAGAGCAAAACCCCCTTCACCCCCACGTTTGAAGCTAGCCAAAGCAAATACGACCCCTACTTCAAAAAAGACGTGGAAATATTCCACGACGCCACCCGCGTGACCCTCTCTACCGCCAACCTGCCCAAACAGTTTGAAATGAAACTGACTTCGCAAGGCTGCGCCGATGCCGGTCTCTGCTATGCACCTCACACACGTTACTTCCAAATTGACCTTACTCAAGGCACCGCCCTTGAAACTGCCGAGACCAAAATTGTTGCCGCAGAGCCTGCCGCCGCACCCGCAGCCACGCAAGCTGCCGCAGCAGTGGATGCCCCAGCAGAAGAGACCTACTCATTCGGCGTATATATATTGTTGGCAATTGGCGGCGGCATGATCCTCAACCTAATGCCCTGTGTATTCCCGGTTTTATCTTTAAAAGCCTTAACCTTTGCCTCCACCAGTCAAGACGGTCACTCGCACTCCAGCCACGGCTGGGCCTACACCTTCGGTGTGTGTCTGTCGTTCGTTGTAGTCGCCATTGCAATCCTGGCCCTGCGCCAAGCCGGACAAGGTGTGGGCTGGGGTTTCCAGCTGCAAAATCCTGTATTCGTTGCCTTCGTAACCTACCTGTTTTTAGTTATGGGTCTCAGCCTCTCCGGCATGGTGCATTTTGGTACTAGCCTGATGGGCGTGGGCCAGAACCTCACTGCAGCAGAAGGTTTACGCGGTTCGTTTTTCACCGGCGTATTGGCAGCTGTAGTCGCCAGCCCCTGCACCGGCCCGCTTATGGCCCCCGCTATAGGTTTTGCCTTAACTCAGCCTTGGTATGTGTCCATCATTATTTTCATCGCGCTTGGCTTTGGCTTGGCCCTGCCCTTCCTGGCCTTAAGCTACAGCCCAGCGCTGGCCAAAATGCTGCCGCGCCCCGGCATGTGGATGGAAACACTCAAACAATTCTTAGCCTTCCCCATGTACCTCACCAGCGTCTGGCTGTTGTGGGTATTGGGTAATCAAGTGGGTATAGACGCTATGGCGGCCCTGGTGCTCGGCGGCATCGCCATCACCTTTGCGCTCTGGTTATTACAAAATCAACCTGAAGGCACGGTGGGTAAAACTCTGGTTAAAGGCTCGGCCATCGCCGCCCTCTTCTACGCAGGTTATGTGGGCTACAACGCCGAATCCTTCAAACAAAAATCAGAAGGCTGGGAAGCTTGGTCGGCTGAATTGGTGGAGAAACACCGCAATGAAGGGCGCCCCGTATTTGTGGACTTCACTGCTGATTGGTGTATCACCTGTAAAGCCAACGAAGCCAATGCCATCAATCGCGAAGATGTCAGCAATACCTTCAAGAAATTAGGCTACGCAACCTTAAAAGGTGACTGGACCAATGCCGACCCTAAAATCACCGCTGTATTGAGTGAATTTAAGCGCAGTGGTGTGCCACTTTATGTGGTGTACCCCGCCGGTTCAGGCAAGGCTGAATTGCTGCCGCAGGTACTCACCAAAGAAATCGTCATCGAAGCACTGGAGCGCAATGCCGCCGGAAAAAAAGTAGCCGCTAACTAAGCGGGTGACTTTTCCCCAGTAGTTTTGCCGTCAATCGACGAGTTTCTACCCCAAAGGCGCTGTTTTTAATAGACAGCGCCTTTTCTTTTAGGCAAAATCCCCGCCCATCGTGAACAGGCCAATCGGCAGCGAACTTCTGCGATTGTGCAGACATTTCGCATCTTGCGAAAACTTAATCCTGTCGGGCATGACGCCCACCCCACGCCGAGTTAGCGCAGTAGGCATAGTTTGATAAGAGGTCCCATGGCCAAAATACTTGTTCTACACGGTCCGAATTTAAATTTGTTGGGTTCGCGGGAGCCGGAAATTTACGGCTTTACTACCCTAAGCGACATCAACAATCTGTTGGCGTCCGCCTGCGCTTCTCACCAACACGAATTTTTTCACCTGCAAAGCAATGCTGAGTTCGAGTTAATCGACCGCATTCACCAAGCCAAGGCTGAAGGCATCGACTTTATCATCATCAACCCCGCCGCCTTCACCCACACCAGTGTTGCTCTGCGCGACGCCCTAGCCGGTGTCCACATTCCCTTTATCGAGGTGCATTTATCTAACGTGCACGCCCGCGAGCCGTTCCGCCACCACTCCTACCTATCGGATATTGCCAAAGGCATCATCTGCGGGTTTGGTGCGCAAAGTTATCTGCTGGCGTTAGAAGCGGCCTTTACACACCTTAAATCACATTAATTTACTCAGACTTAGTTAAGAGGCATCAATGGATATTCGCAAAATAAAAAAGCTCATTGAGCTACTTGAAGAATCCAACGTGGAAGAGCTGGAGATTCGCGAGGGAGAAGAATCCGTGCGCATCAGTCGCGGCTCGCGCTCCGCCGCCCCCGTGCACACTTATATTCACCAACCCATGCCCGCCGCCCCAGCACAAGCGGCGCCTGCGCCGGCAGCGGCACCTGTCAGCGAAGCCGTTGCAGCGAAAAAAGAAGAGCCAGCCAGCACAGGCCATGCGGTTAAGTCCCCTATGGTAGGCACCTTCTACCGCGCCTCCAGCCCCGGCGCCCAGCCCTTTGCCTCTGTCGGTCAGAAGGTCAAAGTTGGCGATGTCATCTGTATCGTAGAAGCCATGAAGATGATGAACCAGATCGAAGCCGACCGCGCCGGTGTGGTTGAAGCGGTGCTGCTGGAAGATGGCCAGCCCGTCGAATTCGACCAGCCGCTTGTCATCATCGCCTAACCGGGACGCTACGATGTTCGAAAAAATCCTGATCGCCAACCGAGGCGAGATTGCACTGCGCATTTTGCGCGCCTGTAAAGAACTCGGTATCAAAACCGTGGCGGTCTACTCCCAGGCTGATCGCGATTTAATGCATGTGCGCCTGGCCGACGAATCGGTGTGCATTGGCCCCAATGCGTCCGCCAAAAGTTACCTCAACATACCCTCTATCATCGCCGCCATGGAAATCACCGACGCCATGGCCGTGCATCCGGGTTACGGCTTTTTGGCGGAAAACGCCAACTTCGCTGAACAGGTGCAAAAAAGCGGTTTTGTGTTTATAGGCCCAGACCCAGACGTCATCCGCATGATGGGCGATAAGGTCGCCGCCATTGAAGCCATGAAAAAGGCCGGTGTGCCCACAGTGCCCGGCTCCGGCGGGCCACTGCCGGACGACGCCGATGAGTGCCACGCCATTGCCGCCAAAATTGGCTATCCCATCATTATTAAAGCTGCCGCCGGTGGCGGTGGCCGTGGTATGCGCGTGGTGCACACCGAAGCCGCTCTGATTAACTCCATCCACGTCACCAAGGGCGAAGCCAAAGCTGCCTTCGGTGATGACACTGTGTATATGGAGAAATACCTGCAAAACCCCCGTCACGTTGAGGTGCAAATCCTCGCCGACGGCCAGGGCAATGCCATTCATCTGTACGATCGCGATTGCTCACTGCAGCGGCGCCATCAAAAAGTGCTGGAAGAAGCGCCAGCGCCCGGTATACCCGATGAGGTGCGCAAAGAAGTCTACGCAGCCTGTACTAAAGCCTGTGTGGATATAGGCTACAAGGGCGCGGGCACGTTTGAATTTCTCTATGAAGACGGGCGCTTTTATTTCATCGAAATGAATACCCGCATCCAGGTTGAACACCCAGTGACCGAAATGGTGACCGGCATCGACCTGATCAAAGAACAAATCCTGGTCTGCTCCGGCCAAAAACTGCGCATCAAACAAAAAGACGTAGTGCTGCGCGGCCACGCCTTTGAGTGCCGCATCAACGCGGAAGACCCCGCCACGTTTATGCCAAGCCCCGGCAAGGTGACTAACTTCCACGCCCCCGGCGGCTTGGGTGTACGGGTGGACTCCCATGTCTACTCGGGCTACTCAGTACCGCCCCACTACGATTCCATGATCGCAAAAGTCATCACCTTTGCCGATGACCGCACGGCCGCTCTGGCCAAAATGCGGGTGGCACTGGATGAGTTGGTGATCAGCGGCATCAAAACCAATACGCCGCTGCAACAGGATCTGGTGCGCGATGCGGCCTTTGCTCAGGGTGGTGTCAACATTCACTACCTTGAGAAAAAGCTGCAACTTAAATAAGCCTCTAGCCGCCCCGCCCCCATTGGCGCGGGGCGCACTCGGACACCCTATGCCTTGGTTAGAACTGCGCATCGACACTGACCGCGACGCCGCACCCCGCTGGGAAAAGGCCCTGCTTAAGGCCGGGGCCTTGAGTGTGACCCTGCAAGACAACGCCGACCAGCCCATCTTTGAACCCGCTCTGGGCGAGACGCCCCTGTGGCAAGCCACGCGGGTGACCGGGTTATTTGATTCCGAAGTGGATACCGCCAAACTTGAGCGGCAAATGCAGCTGCCAGTCGATGCATTTTGGCAGTGGCAACTGCTGGAAGATAAAGACTGGGAGCGCGAGTGGATGAAGGATTTTCACCCTATCCCCGTGGCCGAGCACTTTTGGATCTGCCCCAGCTGGATTACGCCGCCCGAGCCAGACGCGGTGAACCTGCTACTGGACCCAGGCCTCGCCTTTGGCACAGGCACCCACCCGACTACCTTCATGTGTTTGGAATGGCTGAGCCGCCAGACGCTCGCCGGCCGCACCTGTATTGATTACGGCTGTGGCTCAGGCATTTTGGGCATAGGCGCCCTGCTGCTGGGCGCCACCTCGGTGCTCGGCGTAGACATAGACCCCCAGGCGCTGATCGCAACTCAAGATAACGCCCAGCGCAACGGCCTGCTGCCCGAGCAATTCCCAGTGGTCTTCCCCAAAGCCTGCCCCCCTACACCGGTGGATGTATTGCTGGCCAATATTCTGGCTGGCCCATTGGTGGAATTGGCGCCAGAGCTCACGCCACGGGTGAAGCCTGGCGGGCTATTATGTCTGTCGGGCATTTTGCACAGCCAAGCGCAGGCGGTAGTGGATGCCTACAGCGCCGCCTTTGATTTTGCGCCCTGGTGCACCCGCGACGAGTGGGTATGCTTAAGCGCCACCAAACGATAACCCGAGATTAGGAACTGACATGGCCGATATGATCACACGCTGCCCGCAATGCGCCACAGCGTTTCGTATCACCGCCGCACACCTGAAATTAGCGCAGGGATCTGTGCGCTGCGGGGCCTGCTTTACCATCTTTAACGCCCTGGAAAACCTCTCCGAACGCACCAGCTCCAACGCGCCCGCCTCTAATCTGGCGGATGATTTTCTCATCAGCGATCATATGGGCATCGAGGATGACGGCAGTGATGCCAACGGCGACGCCAGCAGTAAATCCTCCTTATTTGAGCGCGTAGAACAGGCCAAAGCGCAGCCGGAGAAATCCGATGAAGCCGATGAATCCTGGGCCATAGCCCTACTCAGCGAAGAGGGGCTCACAGAGGCGCACGCTGGCGAAGACGAGTTTTTAGAAGAAGAGCCAACCTTTCGCCCCTTTAGCCCAGGGCCGAGCGATAAGCCCATTGAGCTGTCGGATGATTTCCTGCGCGCCACACAAAGAGCCAAGGAAGCCGCTGAGCCTGCCAACGAACTCACCGCCAGCCCCAGCGCCGCGCCATCAGTACTCGATACACAGGCACTCGACTCACCTCCGCTCACCACAGCGCCACCCGCCCAACCTGAACCGGATTGGGTAGCCTCGCTGGCCGAGGAACACCCGGAGCTAAACCCGGACGATTTAAAAGACCTGCACAACGCCCTGCAGCAATCCCGCCAAGAGCCCGCCTTTGCCGCCGATACGCCGCGAGAAAGTACCCCGAGCTTACCGCCCTTTCAAAACACCGCAGCGCCCAGCGCCCCCCCTCGCAACGCCCACCTAATCGAGCGCATTGAGCTTGATGCCTTGGAGGTAACGGTTCGTCAGCGCAAGGGTTTGAGCCCGCAGTTTTGGTGGAGCCTCGCGAGTCTCAGCGCTCTCGCCGCTCTCTTGCTGCAAGTGGCCGTGATCAAAATGCCCCAGTGGCGCTACGACACCCCCTTAAGCGGGCTTTATGCGCTGGCTTGCCAAAAAGTCACCTGCCCACCCGACAATCGCGTGGATATCAGTAAAATCTACACCAAAAGCCTGTTAGTGCATGAACACCCCAGCCGCCCAGGCGCCTTTGCGGTGGATGCTGTCATAGTCAACAAGGCGTCGTTTGCGCAGCCCTTCCCGCGTTTGATTCTGAGTTTTCGCAACCTCCAAAACCAGTTGATCAACGAGCGTATCTTCTTGCCCGCCGAGTATCTGGGCGGTGAAATGGCGGGCGAGCACAACATGCCGATCAAACAGGAAATTCGCATCAGCCTGGAGGTTCTCGACCCTGGCCGCGAGGCCGTCAGCTACAACCTCACCGCCGATTAACCGCCGCCAAGGGCAGGAGCGCCAAAATTCGCTCCAACCTTTCCGCCTAAACAGTGAATCCATTCAAAATTTTACAACAACGAATATTTAGCTATTTTTTGAGCAATCTGCTCAAATTGTGCGTTCCAAAACCACGCTAGTACAGGTAGAATGCGCGCCTTTTTGGTCACCCGTCCCCTTGCGGGTGCGCCAGATCATCAACAGCTTGAGGAGCAGACCATTTGCTAAGCATCGGCCCTTATTCACTGACCTCCCAAGTGCTGCTGGCACCCATGGCGGGCGTGAGTGATTTACCCATGCGCAAGCTGTGCTTGGCAGAGGGCGCAGGCCTCGCCTGTGGGGAGATGCTCATTAGCGATACGCGCCACTGGGGCAGCCGCAAAAGCGCCGCGCGCTTGAGTATCGAAGCCTCCAGTGCGCCGATTGCCATGCAAATCGCTGGCAGCGACCCGCAGCAAATGGCCGAGGCCGCCAAGGCCTGTGTAGGTGCAGGCGCTCAGATCATCGACATCAACATGGGCTGCCCGGCTAAAAAAGTCTGCAACCGCGCCGCAGGCTCTGCACTGCTGAGAGATGAACAGCTGGTCGCGCACATACTCGACGCCGTAGTGGCCGCAGTGGCCACACCGGTTACCCTAAAAATTCGCACCGGCTGGTGCCTTAATAGCCGCAACGCTCTGAGTATTGCCAAAATGGCCGAGCAGGCCGGTATTGCGGCGCTCACCGTGCACGGCCGCTCGCGGGCCTGCCGCTTTAACGGCCCAGTTGAATACACCACCATCGCCGAGGTAGCGGCAGCTGTGGCCATTCCGGTGATTGCCAATGGCGACATCAGCACACCTGACCAAGCCAAAGCCGTGCTGGAGCAGACCGGCGCAGCGGGCATTATGATTGGCCGCGCCGCGCAAGGTGATCCGTGGATTTTTCGCCGCATTAATCGCTTTTTACAGGGTGCCCAGGGCGCAGATACCATCAGCCCTCAGGTCATACTTGAGACAGTTCTACACCACTTGGAGGGTATCTACGCCCTCTATGGCCAGGAGGCCGGCGTGCGCATCGCACGCAAACACTTTGCTTGGTATTTAGCCGCCCTATCCCCGTTAGGTGCCGCCTTGTCCCCGGAAGGCATGGCTGAAGCGCGCAGGCAATTTAATCAGGTCGATTCGACCCAAGAACAACAACAATTAGCCCGAACCCTGTTTGGGCGCATCAAACCATTAGAGGATCAAGCCGCATGAACACTGTCGACCCTATCTTGACTGACCGCACGCGCGAAATCAGCATCAAGCCCATCGCCCCGACCCCCACCAATACCCCCAGCGGTCAGTCCCTGCGCGATTACGTCGAAACCGCCGTCAGCAACTACTTTCAGCACCTCGAAGGCCAGGATGTAACCAACGTCTATGAAATGGTGCTCTCCGAAGTGGAAACGCCGCTGCTGGAAGTCGTCATGAAGTACACCCGCCACAACCAAACCCGCGCCGCTGAGATCCTCGGCCTCAACCGTGGCACCCTGCGCAAAAAACTCAAGCAATACGGCCTGCTCTAAAACTCCAACGCATTTCATCCAAGCCGCAGTTCATGCGGCCTCAATACCCGGCACCGCCACTCGGTGGAAGCCGGGTTTTATCGTTTAACACTAGTCAGCTTCGAGGATTCTTCTCGCCCATGTCGTCCCCCAACTTAGTTCCCGTCAAACGCGCGCTGATCAGCGTATCGGATAAAACCGGCATAGTAGATTTTGCCCAACGCCTACACAGCCTCGGTGTTGAACTGCTCTCCACCGGCGGCACCTACCAGCTGCTCAAACAAGCCGCCATTCCCGTAGTCGAGGTCTCCTCCTACACCGGCTTTCCCGAAATGATGGACGGCCGAGTCAAAACGCTGCACCCCAAGGTGCACGGCGGTATTTTGGGGCGGCGCGGCCAAGACGAAGCGGTGATGGCAGAACACGGTATTAAGCCCATCGACATGGTGGTGGTGAACCTCTACCCCTTCGAGCAAACCGTCGCAAAACCCGGCTGCTCCCTAGAAGACGCCATAGAAAACATCGACATAGGCGGCCCCACCATGGTGAGAGCGGCCGCTAAAAACCATGCCCATGTGGCCATAGTGGTGAACAGCAGCAGCTACGAAGCTGTGCTCACTGAGCTGGCCGCCAACCAGGGGCAACTGAGCCTCGCAAGCCGATTTGATTTAGCCGTGGAGGCCTATGAACACACCGCCGCCTACGACGGCGCCATCGCCAATTACCTAGGCACCAAGCTGCCCGCACCTGCAGGTGCTGAGACCAGCCGCTACCCGCGCACCTTCAACACTCAATTCATCAAAGCGCAGGATATGCGCTACGGTGAAAACCCCCATCAGACAGCGGCGTTTTATGTGGAAAAAGCCCCTCAGGACGCCTGTATCGCCACCGCCAAGCAGCTGCAGGGCAAAGAGCTGTCCTACAACAATGTGGCCGATACCGACGCCGCTTTGGAGACCGTAAAACTCTTCACCCGCCCCGCCTGTGTGATCGTGAAACACGCCAACCCCTGCGGCGTGGCCGAGGCCGACAATTTGTTAGACGCTTACAACAAGGCCTATGCCACTGACCCTGAATCCGCCTTTGGCGGCATTATCGCCTTTAACCGCGAACTGGATGGGCCAACCGCCAGCGCCATAGTGGAGCGGCAGTTTGTCGAGGTGATCATCGCCCCCAGCGTCACCCCTGAAGCCAGCGCGATTGTCAGCAGCAAAAAGAATGTGCGTTTACTTGAGTGCAATTACTGGCAGCATCCGGGCCTTGCCGGGTTTGATTTCAAACGGGTCAGCGGCGGTTTGTTGGTGCAAGAGCGCGACATAGGCCTGGTGAGCGAGGCCAATTTAGAGGTGGTTACCGAACGCAAACCTACCCCTGCGCAAATTGCCGACCTGTTATTCGCCTGGAAGGTCGCCAAGATGGTGAAGTCCAACGCCATTGTTTATGCCAAGGATCAATCCACCATTGGGGTGGGGGCGGGCCAAATGAGCCGCGTCAACTCCGCCCGCATCGCCGCCATCAAAGCCGAACACGCAGGCCTAACTGTGGCCGGTTCCGTCATGGCGTCCGACGCCTTTTTCCCCTTCCGCGACGGCCTGGATAATGCTGCCAGCGTGGGTATAGCGGCCGTGATCCAACCCGGCGGCTCCATGCGCGATGAGGAAGTGATTGCCGCTGCTAACGAACACGGCATCGCCATGGTCTTCACCCGTATGCGCCACTTCCGCCATTGATCAGCCGCCCTTAGGAGTACATAAATGAAAATTCTCATTATCGGCAGCGGCGGCCGCGAACACGCCTTAGCCTGGAAGGTCGCTCAAAACCCCGCCGTCAGCCAGGTATTTGTCGCACCAGGCAACGCTGGCACCGCCACTGAGGCCAAGGTCAGTAACCTAGCGCTAGACGTTTTAAACTTTCCAGCGCTGGCTGAGTTTGTGCAAAACCAAGGCGTCGCCCTCACCATTGTCGGGCCGGAAGCGCCTTTAGTGGCGGGTATCGTGGATTATTTTGCCGAGCGCAACCTGGCCTGCTTCGGCCCCCGCCGAGGCGCCGCTCAGCTGGAAGGCTCTAAAGCCTTCACCAAGGATTTCTTGGCCCGCCATCAAATCCCCACCGCCGCCTACCAAAACTTCACAGAAGTTGAACCGGCCCTTGCGTATCTGCGCCGCCAGGGCGCTCCCATAGTGATTAAGGCCGATGGCCTTGCGGCGGGCAAAGGCGTCATTGTGGCCATGAGCCTTAGCGAGGCCGAAGACGCCGTGCGCGATATGCTGTCGGGCAACGCCTTTGGCGATGCCGGTTGCCGGGTGGTTATCGAAGAGTTTCTCGATGGCGAAGAGGCCAGTTTTATCGTTATAGCCGACGGCCTTCACGCTCTGCCCATGGCCACCAGCCAGGACCACAAACGCATCGGCGATGGCGATACCGGCCCCAACACCGGCGGCATGGGCGCCTACTCACCCGCACCCGTGGTCACCCCTGCGGTACACGCGCGAGTGATGGAGCAAATCATTATGCCCACCCTGCGCGGCATGGCCGCTGAGGGCAACGCCTACACGGGTTTTCTCTATGCGGGTTTGATGATTGATGGCGCGGGCAATCCCAAGGTAATCGAATACAACTGCCGCTTCGGCGACCCGGAAACTCAGCCGATTATGCTGCGCCTGCAGTCGGACTTAGTGGCCCTCTGCCAAGCCGCTCTAGCAGGAACTTTGGATCAAATCGACGCCCAATGGGACCCGCGCCCAGCGGTGGGTGTAGTGCTGGCAGCCGGTGGCTATCCCAATGACTACGCCAAAGGTGATGTCATCGAAGGCTTAGACGCCGCAGCAGCGCTGCCCGGCAAGGTATTTCACGCCGGCACCCAAACCGAGGGAGCGCGCATACTCACCGCCGGTGGCCGCGTCCTCTGCGCCACCGCGTTGGGCGAGAGCGTCACCCAGGCACAACAAGCCGCCTACCGTTTGGCCGACGCCATCAGTTGGCCCGGCTGCACCAAACGGCGGGATATAGCCTACCGCGCCATCGCCCGCGAAACCGCCTAAGCCTCATCGGCCACAAGCAGCCTGAACCGCTAAAAACCTCAGTGCGCAGCACTGGGGTTTTTAGCTATAAGCATCTGGCCAAATCACGGCAACCCAGTTAGGCTTGCCCACCCGCACAGTTGAGCCTCCTAAACCTTCGGATCGATTATGACTGACGATAATGCCTCTGAAACTCAAGTCTTAGTGCTTGCCGCTGAAAGCTCCCGCAAACGGTTTAGGCTGGAGAACGACATGCTGGTGGGCCGCGAGCCCAGCTGTGATATCCCCATTAACTCCCTGCACATCTCCCGTCAGCACGCGCGCATCACACAAACGCCCACGGGCTTTTTTCTCGAAGACCTCAACTCCGCCAACGGCACCTACATCAACGGCCTGAAGCTCACCACCCCGGTAGCCCTGCAAATTGGCGACCTGGTGTGCTTCGATGATCAAGGCTTTCGTGTGGTGGCCGAAGGTAAGGCCGAGCCAGACAGCCAATTCTTAAGCCGCACAGGCGCTGTGCCCATCATCTCCGAGGCGCAGATCGCCGCAGCTGCAGCGGCTCAGGCTGATGAGGCAGGCCTTTCCACCCGCATTCAAATAGATGAGGCCGCCGCCTTGCAACCCGAACCCATCAGCCTCAGCCAAGAGACCTCGGCGCTGGACACCACCCGCACCCTCACCTACCACGAGATGAAACAACTACTCAACTGGAGCCAGGCCTTAGAGGAGCAGGCACCAGCCAAACTGGAGCCGCGTTTTATAGTGCAAACAGCGCCCCTAGCGGGCAAGGTGATTCCCCTTCTGGGCCTGGATGTGGACACGCGCTGGAAAATCGGCAGCGACCTCACCTCTAAAATCTGCCTGCGGGATGCCTCTATTCTGGTGGATCACGCCTATGTAGCCCGCAACCCGAGCGGCTTTCGCCTCACCGCCACCTCAGCGGCCAAGTCGTTTTTGCTCAATGGCATCCCCCTGCGCGACAGCTACCTGCGCCATGGTGACAACCTGCAAATTGGCCGCATCAAATTGGAATACCGCACCGACAGCGATCAGGCCGAACCTGCTGCAGCACCGCCAAGCCCAGTTGTAGAAACCAACGGTAAACAAAACTGGGGGGTGCTCATCACCCTGGCCGTGATAGCAGCCGCTGTAGTCATTGCAATGGTGTTTAAAAAATAACACCCACAGGCGCCGAATCTAGTTTCGGCAGCTAATCGATGGGTATTAGCGGCAGGATGCCGCACTAGGGTTTTGCAAATCGGCTCCAGCGCACGCAGGCTGGCTGCACGGGAATTAGACTCACAGCTGGCAAAACGGCCTCGACTTCAGCCTGCACGCTGGCAACATCGGGGCGGTTGCTGATCAACACCAGGCTGCCGCCAAATCCGCCGCCATTTAGACGCACCGCCAGACCATCGCCAAACTTGGCTTTGAGTTGATTTACCCAGCGATCCAACTTATCCGTAGTCACATCATAGTCCTGCCGCAGTGACTGCTGGGATTGGGCATAGCATCTGGCCAAACCACCCATATCGGTGCCAGCAAGCAGCTGCGCCATCGCCTGGCAACGGGCGTTTTCTGTCACCACATGCCGCGCCCGCCTGTAGACAACTTCTTCTAAATTGGCCTTTTCACGCTCCAACTGCGCAAGGCTTAATTGGCTCAAGTGCTCAACCCCTAAGGCGTGAGCGGCGGTTTGACACTGAATGCTGCGCTGGGCTATGGCGCTGTCGAGAAATTGGGTGGGTTCACATAAATCAAGCACATAAAACTTCCAGCAAGGATTTAAGGCCAGAGGGCTCAGCTGCTGGGACTGAGCATCATGCACATAAGCAAAGCCGGGCTTACCGGTGGCCATCACCCAGGGCTTAGCGGAAGTAGGATCTGGCCTGCCGTGCCTACGCTTAACCTCCCAACACAAATGAGCCAATTCTTTAGCATCAAAGGTTTGTTGATTCGCCTGCAGCAGAGCCACGGCTGTGGCATATAAAAGGCTGTATAACAGCGAAAAACCCGCTGCGGCGGGCAGCTGGCAATGCAGGTAAATATTAAGGCCAGTAGGCACACTAAAACGGGAGAAGAGTTGTTCAGTCAGGCTGCGAATGCGATTGGACCAATCAAATTCGTTATCCAGCGCCACCAAGGCGCACAACTCCCAACTGCGGGGTTCCTCGGGAAATAGATTACAGGCCAAGTGCAGCTGATTGTCCGCGCGCACCGACACCGCAGCCCAGACGCCGCGATCGAGCGTTGCAAGGATCTGCCGGCCCTGGTTATAGTCCGTGTGCTCGCCCATCAAATTAATTAAACCGGGCGCGAATACACTCATTTCGGGCGCATGCCGAAAATGTTCATGAAAACCTGACAGGGACGGATTTGCCTCAGACATACAAAACTCGCAGACCAAAATCAATACGAGTTAAATACTAGACGGGGAAGTTAACAAAAGGAAATATCGAGGATGGGGTGACTGATGGGGCTCGAACCCACGACCACCGGAATCACAATCCAGGGCTCTACCAACTGAGCTACAGTCACCATAATGTTGCCGGTGCTAATGGCGCGCCCGGCAGGAGTCGAACCTGCGACCCACGGCTTAGAAGGCCGTTGCTCTATCCAACTGAGCTACGGGCGCATTCAGACCCGGAAAAATGGTCGGAGTGGAGGGATTCGAACCCCCGACATTCTGCTCCCAAAGCAGACGCGCTACCAGACTGCGCTACACTCCGACTTTCACACGAGTACCGCTGGGCACCCCTGGAAGAGGTGCGCATATTACTGACGGCCCCCTTAGGCGTCAATACTTCAGCTAAAAAAATGTCTCGCTGTTTCATTGGCTTAGATCGCCTTACAGCTAGGCTTAAGCAGGCTAAAAAATCCACTAGTTGCATTTAATAGCCAATTTAGCCACATCACTCATGAGAGCTGGCAAATCAACCACACCCTAGAATATTGAACACACCACAATATGAAGCAAGTATTCGCTGACGGGTTACGCAAAGCCACGCCACGGGTTAGAATTATCGGATTCACCACTAGGGGCGCCCCATGACAACAGACGATAACCACACCACCCGGTTAAATGTGTCTCTGCCGGAGACCCACGCCACTCACGTCTTGTCTATAGAGTTCTTTTACGCTGGCAAAACCTACCCGGTTAATATGAATAAGCTGCCGTTTATGATTGGCCGGGAAGAACAAACCTGCGACCTCGTCATCGACAGCCCCATGACATCCCGCAACCACTGTTCCATAGAAATTCGCGAAAACCAATTAGGTCTACTCGATAAATCCACCAACGGCACCTTTGTAAAACTTGGCCGTTCAGAAAGTGTTTTTATCCGCAATGAATTTTGCCCGCTGGTTGGCCAAGGTTATATCAAACTTGGCGAAACCCTCAGCCTTGATGATCCGAATTTATTAATGTTTAAAGTCGTCAGCAAATAAAAAGCTGCTCTGAATTGTTACAGTAGCCGGTCGTAGCGCTTACTTAATAATTCGTAGAATTGTTCGCGCAATTTCATGATGCCAATTTTTAATTCGGCAATTTCTTGATCGCTAATGTCGGCGCGCCCCACATACACCTGTTTACGAAACAAGGCTATTTTGGCTGCATAAAGACGCAACGTGCGCTCCATGGTTTTTTCGCCCAGCATAAGTAATTTAGCTTCGGCATCGGCTAACTGATCGAATTCCTTTACCAGTATTTCATTGATGGATTCCAGCTCTAGACGGCGGGCTGAAGGCCAGGCGTTGCCAAAACGGGTTGACTCAATAACCAACGCAGAATATTTAGCAAAATGGTGATTAACCTGGCCCACACTGCCGGAAATACTTTCCAATATTTCTAACTTGCGCTGCGCTACTTGCGGCACTTGTTTTATCTGCCGACTGCGCTGAAACAACCAAGCTGCACTGATGGCAATCACGCCACCCAAGCCAACTTTGAGAGTGGTATCAATTAAAATCCAGGCCGCGTCTACATTCATAACAAAAAGCTCAATGGGTCAAAATAATGACGAAGATGGGTTTCTTCCCACTATTTTGCAAAGAGCACTCCAACTCATCAGCAAATGTTTGCCAACCATGCCAAGCCACGGCGCTGATTATGAAATAGGCGCTTAATTAAGCTATAAAGTTGCCCCAGCCAAAGTGTTCCAGTGAGATGGAAACAGGCAGCTTAAGCCGCAAGACGAGCGCTAGAAAAACTAACCGCCCGTAACCGGCGGGAAAAAAGCCACTTCATCACCTGGGTTAATGATGCTAGTAGCACTGGCCATAGAATGATTGATCGCCGCTTTGATATGAGAGCCAGCCAAGGCCTGCCAGGGGCCGCCGCGCTGGATTAACTGCTCCCGCAACTGCGCGAGGCTAAGCGCAGCCTCCAGCGTCACTAGCTCCTCGCGCAGGCCGAGCGTTTGCGCCAGGGCCGCGAAATAAACGATGCGACTAGGGCTGCCCATAGCTATGGCTCAGGCGAGTAAAACCAGTCGCCTGAGCGGCCACCGGTTTTAGCTACTAATCGAATGGCGTCAATGCTTAGGGTTTTATCGACCGATTTACACATGTCGTAAAGCGCGAGCGCCGCCACACTTACCGCAGTAAGCGCTTCCATTTCCACACCGGTTTGGCCGTGCAAACCTGCCGTGGCAACAATTACCGCACAGTTATCGGCTTCATCCAGGTTAATCTCCACAGACACATGGTGAATCAACAAAGGATGGCAAAGGGGGATTAAATCCGCGCATTTCTTTGCTGCTTGAATCCCCGCAATACGCGCTACCGCCAACACATCACCCTTGGCAAAACCACCGGCCTGAATCAAGCGCAGAGTAGCCGCCTGCATACGCACCAGGCCCTGGGCGCGCGCCTGCCGGTGGGTGATGGGCTTAGCCCCCACGTCCACCATGTGGGCCTGCCCCTGACTGTCGAGGTGGGTAAATTCAGCGGTCATAATTGCCCTTAATGGCGATATTAATTATTGGCGTGCAGCGCTTCGTTTAACGCCACTGCACTGCGATTGGTTTTGCACTCCACGGCGCCGTTCAGTGAATTGCGGCGGAATAACAAATCGGAATGCCCTGCTAAATCACGCGCTTTAACCTGTTTGACTAGCGTGTTGTGTTCATCCAATAAGGCTACTTTAGTGCCCGCTGTGATATATAAACCCGACTCCACCGTGCAGCGATCCCCCAGCGGAATGCCGATACCTGCGTTGGCGCCAATTAAACAGCCCTTGCCGACGGAGATAATGATATTGCCACCACCGGATAAGGTGCCCATGGTGGAACAGCCGCCGCCGAGGTCAGAGCCTTCGCCCACTACCACCCCGGCCGAGATACGCCCTTCTACCATGCTGGTGCCGAGGGTGCCGGCATTAAAATTCACAAAGCCCTCATGCATGATGGTAGTGCCCTCCCCCAAATAAGCGCCTAAACGCACCCGTCCGGTATGGGCAATGCGCACACCTTTAGGCACCACGTAATTGGTCATTTTAGGGAATTTGTCCACGCTATCGACGCTTAACACCTCGCCTTTGCAGCGGGCGGCCAGCTGTCGCTGGGGCAGCTCTTCGATATCAATGGCGCCCTGGCTCGTCCAGGCCACATTGGGCAGTACCGCAAAAATGCCATCCAACGCAGTGGCGTGGGGTTTGACCAGACGGTGGCTTAACAGATGCAACTTAAGATAGGCCTCGGGTACGGATTTAGGGCCGCTATTCTCCGCTAAAAACACCGCCACCAAAGGCTTGTTGCTGTGTTGCAGGCTGGCAGCAAGCGCAGAAAACTCAGTGCCCTCAAGGGCTTGCGCCAGGGAAGCGGCTGTACTGGCGGAAAACTCGATGGCGGCATTGCCCCCGCTATAACCTAAAACCTTGGCCACGGCTTGAACCGATGCACTCGCAGGCTGAATTAACGGCTGAGGAAAATAAACCTCCAGCCACTGTTGCTTGCTGTTTTGGGTGCCGATACCCAAGCCAAAGGCGTAAAGCTGCGTCATAACACGTACCTTAAATTAATTTTGTGAAAAAAGAGATTGATACTGAGCGGCGCTAAAACCGCAAAAAAACGCTTCACCCAACTGCAAGACGGGGCGTTTGATCAGCGTTGGGTGCTGCTGTAACAGGGGCAGGCTATCGCCCTTAGCAGCCTGTTCCTGCTCAGACGGGGATAACTGGCGATAGGCAGTGCTGCGGTTATTAACTAAATTGCTGCCCAGCGCCGCATACCAGGTCGCAATCTGCTCTGGCGCAATCGGCGGCTGGCGCAGATCCACAAACTCGTAGGCAACACCGGCTTGTGCCAGCCAAGTGCGCGCTTTTTTAACCGTATCGCAGTTGGAAATGCCGAATAAGCGAACAGTCATGGTGCCCCTTAAAAAAGCGGAAAGCATACCACAGCTGCATCGCCACTTGGCTTGGCACCGGCTTTGCTCCTGCTACTTAATCCTCTCTTATTTGACGGAATATTGACATGGCAACCAAAAAACCGGCACCCGCGCAAGAAGCCCCCGCTGCGCCCGCCGCAGGCAAAAGCAAAAAGCGCCTCATCGTCATGGTGTTATTGGGCGTGGTATTAATTGCCATATCGATTGGCGGCACCATCGCCGCACTGAAATTTATGGGCAATAAAGGCGATGCGGGTAAAAAAGATGAACACGCCAAAGAAGAACATCCAGAAGAAAACAGCGCACTGGGCGCCACAGATGAAAAAGGCAAACCGCGCCCCACCCTCTATTTAGAATTAAAACCCGAAATAGTAGTGAGTTTTGACGTGGCAGGGCGGCAGCGCTTTTTAAAAGCCACCGTCAATATGGTGACATACGATCCAACCATCGAAGCAGCTATTACGCTCCACCAACCTATGATCGCTAACGCCATGGTCATGCTCATCAGCAAAAAACAATTTGAAGAGCTGCAAACCGTCGAGGGTAAAGAAGCCTTGCGCACAGAAGCGTTTACGGAAATAAACGCCCTAATAGAAAAAGAAACTCATAAGAAAAACGGCATCACTCAGGTGTTATTTTCCGAATTCGTGCTGCAATAAAGCGAGCCTTCCGTGCAAGATTTACTCTCACAAGACGAAATTGATGCGTTACTTCACGGCGTAGATGACGGCGCCGTTGAAACCGATATAGATTTCGACCCGAAGGCGGTTAAAACCTACGATTTAACCAGCCAAGATCGCATTGTGCGCGGGCGCATGCCCACGCTGGAAATGATTAATGAGCGCTTTGCCCGCTATACCCGCATCAGCATGTTTAATCTATTGCGCCGCACCGCAGACGTGTCCGTTGGTGGCATTCAAATTTTAAAATTTGGCGAATACGTCCACACACTCTACGTCCCCACCAGTTTAAACATGGTGAAATTCCGCCCCTTGCGCGGCACTGCATTATTTATTCTCGACGCCAAATTAGTATTTAAACTAGTGGACAACTTTTTTGGCGGCGATGGACGCCACGCCAAAATTGAAGGCCGCGAATTTACCCCGACAGAATTGCGCGTGGTGCAAATGGTATTGCAACAAGCATTTGTGGATCTACACGAAGCCTGGCGCGCCGTTAAAAAAATTGATTTTGAATATATTAATTCTGAAGTAAACCCCTCCATGGCGAATATCGTCAGCCCCAGTGAAGTGGTGGTAGTCAGCACCTTTCACGTGGAGCTAGACGGCGGCGGCGGTGAAATGCATATCACCATGCCCTATTCCATGGTGGAACCGATCCGGGAAATATTAGATGCAGGTTTGCAAAGTGATTCGGATGAGCGTGATGACCGCTGGGTAAATGCCCTGCGCGAAGACATCATGGATGCCAAAGTGGATTTAGAAACTGAAATTGTCTCCCGTGAATTAACTCTGCGCGACATAGTTGAATTGCGCCCCGGCGATATTATTCCCGTCAATATGCCCACTTCCCACACACTTACTGCCAACGGCATTCCTATGTTTCAAACCCAACTAGGTCGCAGTGGCGAAAACCTAGCACTGAAAGTTTTACATCGACACAAACGCGCCGAACTTTTTAGTAAACCGGCAGGAGAACACCATGAGTGATGATATAGACCAAGACAATATTGCCGATGAATGGGCAGCGGCGCTAGAGCAACAAGAGCGCGACGAACAGGCGCAATCGCAAGCCAAAACCATGGCTTATGAAGAGTTAAAAGATGAAAGCCAAGGTGTAGATGGTCGGCCAGAATTAGATGTTATTTTGGATATTCCCGTTACCATTTCTATGGAGGTAGGCCGCACCCCTATTAGCATTCGCAATTTACTGCAATTAAACCAAGGCTCGGTGATTGAATTGGATCGCCTAGCCGGTGAACCCTTAGACGTACTGGTAAACGGCACTTTAATTGCCCATGGCGAAGTGGTTGTAGTCAATGAAAAATTTGGCATTCGCATGACCGATGTGATTAGCCCTTCCGAACGCATTAAACGCCTACGCTAGGAGCGCACCATGCAAACATTTAGGTTGTACTGCCACATCCTGTTATCACTGAGCATTTTATGTTTGAGTTCAGCCTGTATAGCCAGCGAACCCCTGGTCAATACTGACTCAGCAAACACGGCGGGTTTTCCGTTTACCAACACCTTGCCTAAGGAAACCAAAGTACAACCTATTAATAACAACCTAAGCCTAATAAAAACCTTCAGTGGTTTAATGCTGGTATTGGGTATGATTTTCCTGATGGCCAAACTAGGCAAAAAATTTCACCCGGCCATTAACGCTCCTGATCGAGCGCTAAAAATTGTTTCTATGCTGTCGTTGGGCAGCAAAGAAAAAGTAGCGCTTATTCAAGTCGGCGACAAACAAATACTCGTCGGCGTAACACCACAAAGCATTAACACACTGTTGGATATTGCCGAGCCGATACATGTGGACACACCACCGCTGGGCCAGAGTAAAAGCATACTGAGCGCTCGCACAGCCTCGGAGTTTTCCCGCAAGCTCAACGAATTTTTATTGGCGGGGCAACGCAATAAATGAATCGCGTCATTGCCTTTGTTTTACTGGCCTGTTGTTTAGTCTTCAGCGCGACGCAGGCTGTTGCCGATACAACACCTACAGCCAGTACACCGGCCACATCTATTGCCGTGCCCAGCATGCCAAGCCTCGGTGGGCTGCCTGCGGTGGCGGTAAAAACTAACAGCAATGGCACGCAAGAATACTCGGTAAGTTTACAAATTTTACTCTTAATGACGGCGCTGACCTTTCTGCCTGCGTTCGTCATTATGATGACCTCATTTACCCGCATCATTATTGTTTTTTCCATTTTGCGCCAGGCACTGGGGCTGCAACAGTCCCCCTCGAACCAAATACTGATTGGTTTAGCGCTGTTTCTCAGCTTGTTTATTATGTCGCCGGTATTAAACAAAATTAGCGAGCAGGCCTATCAGCCTTATATTCAAGAAAAAATTACCGCCCAAGAAGCCATAGAACAGGCCAAAAAACCGCTGCATGAGTTTATGATCGGCCAGACGCGGCAGAGTGATTTGCAGTTGTTTTTTCGCATATCCCATACTCAACCGGTGCAATCGCCTGAGCAAGTGCCTTTTTTGCTCTTGGTGCCAGCATTTATCACGTCCGAACTTAAAACCGCCTTTCAGATTGGTTTTATTATTTTTATTCCCTTTTTAGTGATCGATATAGTAGTGGCCAGTGTATTGATGGCCATGGGTATGATGATGTTATCGCCGCTGATTATTTCCCTGCCGTTTAAAATTATGTTGTTTGTACTGGTAGACGGCTGGGCGTTAATTATCGGCACACTAGCGGCCAGCTTTGGCATTTAAAGAATATCTGTTGAAAACCACTAAACAGAGCTTGCCAAAGCCCAACCTGAATTGGATCGATTATGACACCCGAAGTAGCTCTAGACCTATTCGCGCAAGCATTTTGGCTTACTATTACCATGGTGCTTGTTATTGTTGGCCCCAGCTTGGCAGTAGGTTTGGTGGTAAGTATTTTTCAAGCCGCCACGCAAATTAACGAACAAACCCTAAGCTTTCTGCCGCGTTTAATAGTGACGCTTCTCACTATTATGTTCACCGGGTCCTGGATGGTTAATAAATTGATGGAATTATTTTCCCAGCTGATGCTGGATATTCCCCACGTTATCGGCTAGTTATGCAGCCGATTATTCTAACGGATCAGCAAATTGCCCAATGGCTCGGGCAGCTGTTTCTGCCCTTAACGCGTTATAGCGGATTATTAATGTTAATGCCCGTTATTGGCACCCGCCTGGTGCCTGCGCGCACCCGCATGATGTTGGCATTTTGGCTGGCGATTATTAGCGCGCCATTGCTACCGGCTCTTCCCGCCCTGGATCTACTCTCACTGCCCACGCTATTAATACTGGCCGAAGAATTATTATTGGGCATGATGATAGGGTTTATTTTTATGTTGGTTTTCCAGGTATTTGTGTTGGCGGGCCAATTTATGGCACTTAAATTAGGCATGGGGTTTTCCGCCATGAACGACCCTACCACAGGTATTTCGGTCACTTCACTCTCACAATTTTACCTATTGCTAGTTACCCTCTGTTTTATCGGCATGAATGGGCATATTTTATTGATTGAAGCGCTGCTGCGCAGCTATCAAGCATTTCCCCCCGGTGCAATTGATTTATCGCGCGAGCACTTTATTGAGATTGCCCTACTCAGCAGCTGGCTGTTTGAAAAAGCTCTGGTGATGTCGCTGCCTGTATTTGCCTTTTTAATGGTGATTAATATCGCCTTTGGCATCATGAGCCGATCCGCACCGCAGCTGAATATTTTTGCCGTGGGCTTTCCGTTCACTGTGCTGTGTGGCTTGCTGATGATTGGTTATGGACTCAATAATTTTTTGGCGGATTTTGCCATGATTATAGAACAAGGATTTGCGCATTTAGAATCGATTACGCTTACCCGCTAACAACCAACGAGCAAACGCCGTGGCAGACGATCAAAGTAGTGAAGATAAAACGGAAGACGCAACGCCGCGACGCCAAGAAAAGGCCCGCGAAGAAGGGCAAATTCCCCGTTCCCGAGAGCTTACTACAGCTCTGGTACTATTAGTCTCATTGGTGGCGCTATGGATTTTTGGCGGCCATTTGGTGCGCACTATGCTGGTGGTTTTTCGGCGCAATTTTTCCATCAGTCGCGAAGCAATTTTCGACCCGAATATTATGGCGGGGTATTTTGTTTCGTCACTTTTTGACGCACTCTGGGATTTATTAGGTTTTGCAGGCCTAACTCTACTTGCTGCACTGGTGGCGCCAGTGGCCTTAGGCGGCTGGTTATTTACCCCTAACAGCGCGCTGCCTAAATTAAACCGCTTGGACCCTATGGCAGGGCTTAAGCGCATGTTTTCCAGTAAATCCTTAATTGAATTGGGCAAAGCCTTAGCTAAGGTCGGTTTAATTATTATTTTTTCTTACGCCGTTATTCACGGCATGTTAACGGCGATTGCGGGCCTTAGCCAGGAATCGAGCAGCCAGGGTATGGAGCATATGCTCTCTATGTGTTTTTGGGCCAGTATTATTATTGCGTCCGCAACCTTGGTGATTGCCGGTATTGATATTCCCATTCAAATTTGGGAATACACTAAAAAATTGAAAATGACGCTGCAGGAAGTTAAGGATGAAATGAAAGATTCCGAGGGCAGGCCGGAAGTAAAAGGCCGTATTCGCCAATTGCAACGGGAAATGGCCCAACGGCGCATGATGTCCAATGTACCCCAAGCCGACATAGTGATTACCAACCCAACCCACTATGCGGTGGCTCTGCAGTACGACCCCAGCAAACCGGGCGCACCTATTTTATTAGCCAAGGGCACGGATCAAATTGCGCTGAAAATTCGCGAAATTGCCAAGGCTGCCGGTATTGAATCGGTGGAATCCCCCGCCCTGGCTCGCTCGATTTTTCACACCACCAATATTGACGCCGAAATTCCCAGCGGGCTATACGTGGCCGTAGCCCAGGTGTTGGCCTATGTCTTTAGCCTGCGCAATTACCGCAAAGGTCGCGGCCAGAAACCCCAGTTCCCGCGCAATATCAGCGTGCCACGCGATTTATATTTCGATTAAGCACAACCGCTGCGCGCAACAGGCATAGCCGCCATATACGTCCTACACTTATTAATCTAGCGGCTTTTTATTGGGTTAATAAGGCGCCTTACCCATGCTACCGCTAGCCCGACCGGCTAAAAACCAACATCCACACATGTTCACCGGTTTTAGCCGAGGCAAGGCATAAAAGGTCAGGACGATTGTAGCTGTCGCGAGGTTAATAATTCGCAAGTCCCGCCGCACAGAGAAGTCCGCCTATTTTCCCTGTTTTAGTCGCGGCTCGTTTTAGAGAGGCACAGATACAATAGATCAAGACGATCTATTGTGCCGCTGGGTTAATAAATAGCCTTGGGCACCCACGGCGTGCAGATATAAGCCTTAAGGGGGTTGAGATTTAAATGAGCATCCTAAGCGTGGTAGTCATCTGCGGTATTTTGATGATCGCGTCTTTGTTGGTGGTCAGTTTTGTCAATCGCCAACACACCCGCAAGCGTGTGGTCACCCATAAAATATGGGAGCTGCGCCGGCGTATTAACGAACTGGAAGAGGTCGCCGCCGCCATAGAACCGCTGGTCGAAAGCCCTATTATTCCCAAAGCCATTAACGATGAAATTATTGATTTAATCCACACAGTTACCGGCCTAGACCCAAGCATTGTGTATTTAGAAAGCAATCTGCGCACGGCTCAAGCCCTTTCAGCAGCTTATATGGAGCAAACCGCTCCGTCGGTGCTCTACCGGGTGCAACCGAGCGATGCCGCTATAGCCCGCGCGCAACATTATTTACAAGAGGCAGGGCGCATTGTGCGCAGCCAACAAATTGCCGGGCGTATTGATGGGATGGAGATGGATCAATTTATTCGCGAATTGGGCTGGGCCCATTTGATGGTAGAAGTGCTCAGCCATATAGGCCAGGGGCATAAAGCTCTCGCCCGCTCCGATGTATTAAGCGCCTACGGTTATTATCGCAATGCCATTAATAAACTTATGACCAGCACAGTAACCGACGAGCGCAAACATAGACTTATTCGCGAAGTGTCAGAAATTTTGCAAAATAAACGCAAAGCTATTTCGCTGGATTTAATGCCGGAATCAAACCTCAACCCCGGCGCCAACACCCCAGATTTACCCATTCAGGGCATTTAATCTCTGATTCTTTACTCGGCGGCACCATAATTCGTGCTGCTCTACTGCGGCTTTTATGTTGTGCATTGCGGTTGTGGTTGACGCCGTCGCTGCGGCATCCATGCCTATATTATTAACAAGGCACTCAAACCCATCAGGTTAATAATTCTTTTGCGCCATTAAATGAATGTAACGGCCTAAATCCCGGTAGGGCAAACGCTGGGAAAAGGCCAATTCCTGTTCAATTAACGCCTCCCCCTGCTGCGCCAGTAGTGCTTTATCCAAAATATAATCATGGAATACACGGATGCCGCTGTGGCATTTAATACTTAAATTAGCGGCTTCGAACCAGCTGATGACATCAGTAGGCTCGAGTGGATTTAGAGGAGTAAGACTGCCCTGCTTACCGCGAAAATCTCCGGCATTAATTTTTTTGTAATTAGTGCGCAATAAATTTTTAAAAATAACGCCGTGTAGATTGTAAAAAATAACCGACAACCAACCCGCGGGTTTAATAAAAGGCGTTAAGTGTGACAACAGCTGTTGCGGTTCTTGCAGCCATTCCATCACCGCATGGCACATGACGCCATCAAACTGCTCCTGAATAAATTCAGGCATCTGCTGCAGCGGGCAGCAAATAAATGTCGCCTGGGCTAATAAACCCGCCTCAGCAAAAGCCTGTTCAGCCTGCGTAAGCATTGCACTGGAGACATCCACCAAGGTGACATGATGGCCCTGTGCGGCGAGCATGAGGGCAAACTGCCCCTGCCCGGCCCCCACGTCCAGCCAGCGCTGCGGCGAACGAGCCAGCCACTGGTCAAAATCACGCTGCAGTACACGCAGGCGCACAACACCTTTTAATGAATCGTAAATATTGCGTTTAAATCGCGGGGTTAAATCGTTGAAATTGCGATCAGCATCAGGGTGTTTAGGTGGCACAGGCGACTCGATGGGGTTTAGTACACAGAAGAAAAACGGCGAAATTCGCCAGACACTTGGCGCCAGGCAGGAATACTCTATAATGCGCGGCCAGAAAATTAGAGGACACGACTATGTTGAAGGTCAATGAATATTTTAACGGCACAGTAAAATCCATCGCTCTGCAAACCGCCACCTTGCCCGCCACTGTAGGCGTTATGGCTAAGGGTGAATACGAATTTGGCACTGACTGCAAAGAAATAATGAGCGTTGTTAGCGGCACACTGGAAATTCAACAACCCGGCCAAACCAGCTGGCAAACCTATGTGGACGGCCAAACCTTCGAAGTAGAAGCAAACGTCCGCTTCAAAGTAAAAGCCCTTACCGACACCGCCTACCTCTGTAAATACTGGCGCTAAACCACTCCTCGTGCGCACAAGTCTTTAGCTACTGGTGCCGTTTTTTTAGGGTTCTGCTGCAAGCAAAGCCCTTATTGCTTTATTTTTGATCAGTTTCACTATACAATCGCGCGCCCTTTTCACCACCTCCGCACCTCTTGATAGTAGGCTGCGGCGGCTCTTGGTTTTTTTATGACAGATATCACCCAATTTTCAGACTTCGCTCTTAAACCCACCCTTCTCTCCGCATTAAAAGAAATCGGCTACGAACAGCCCTCCCCCATCCAGGCGCAAGCCATCCCCAGCCTGCTCAACGGCCACGATGTATTGGGCATGGCGCAAACCGGCACAGGCAAAACCGCAGCCTTTGCACTGCCTGTACTCAATGCCATGGATTTAAAAAAGCGCCACACCCAGGCCTTAATTCTAACCCCCACCCGCGAGCTGGCGATTCAGGTGGCGGAAGCCTTCCAAAAATACGCCCACAATTTAAAAGATTTCCATGTGCTGCCCATTTACGGCGGCCAAAGCATGTTGAGCCAATTGCGCGCCCTTGAGCGCGGCGTGCACATAGTGGTCGGCACACCGGGCCGAGTTATGGACCATTTGCGCCGTAAATCGCTGGATTTAGATGGCATCACCCATGTGGTACTAGATGAAGCCGACGAAATGCTGCGCATGGGCTTTATTGATGATGTGGAATGGATTCTCGAACAGGCGCCGACAGATCGCCAAACGGCGTTATTTTCCGCCACCATGCCCAAGCAAATTCAAAAGGTGGCGCAAACTTATTTAAATAATCCCGTCACCATTCAGATCGAAAGCAAAACCACCACGGTGATGAATATCGATCAACAAGGCTGGATTGTAAAAGGCGTCAATAAGTTAGACGCCCTGACGCGCATTTTAGAAATTGAAGAATACGACGGCGTCATTATTTTCGTGCGCACTAAAACCGCCACAGTGGAATTAGCTGAAAAACTCGAAGCGCGCGGCCACGCGACTTCAGCCCTCAACGGCGATATGAACCAAGCCCTGCGCGAGCGCACGGTTGAGCGTTTAAAAAATGGCAAACTGGATATAGTAGTGGCCACCGACGTAGCCGCCCGTGGTATCGACGTGCCGCGCATCAGCCACGTGATTAACTACGATATTCCCTACGATACAGAATCCTACGTACACCGCATCGGCCGCACGGGTCGCGCAGGCCGCAACGGCAAGGCGATTTTGTTCGTGGCGCCGCGCGAGCAGCGTATGTTGCAATCTATTGAGCGCGCCACCCGCCAGCCCATCACCATGATGCAGCTGCCGAGCAAAGAACAAATCACCCACCACCGTATTAATGGCTTTAAACAATCCATTATTGATGTGTTAAACACGGAGAATTTAGATTTTTTCTCCACCCTGGTGGCAGAGCTGTGTAAAGAACAACAAATCCTGCCGGAAGATGCCGCCAAGGCACTCGCCTTTTTAGCGCAAAAAAGCAACCCGCTGTTCATTGAGCGCAAAGAGAGCGAGCCTGAAGCCGAGTCGTTTAAACGCGAACGAGGTGAGCGCAGTGAGCGCGGCGAAAGACCCGCCCGTGGTGAGCGCAAAGAGCGCGGCGAACGCCGAGAGAGCGATGTGCCAATGACGACCTACCGCATTGAGGTGGGCCGGGAACACGGTGTGATGCCCAAAGACATAGTCGGCGCCATAGCGAATGAAGTACAACTCAATCGCGACCATATAGGCCATATCCGCTTATTTGAATTATTCAGCACCGTTGAATTACCGACTGATTTACCCAAAGAATTGGTTGCCCACCTGAAAAAAGTGCGCGTTAAATCCCAGCGCTTGGATATATCGGTGGATGCGGGGCCGGGTAAAAAATCCTTTGATGGCGGCGGCAAGTTTGATAAGCCCAGAGCAGACAAACCCAAGTCGGACAAACCTAAGTCGGATAAACCCAAGTTCAACATGTTTGACGACAGCAAAGAAGAGCGCAAACCTAAGCGCAAGGTTGCCGCTGATGCACCGGTGAGCAAAAAACCCAAGGCCGCAGAAGCTGACACCAGCAAAAGCCCAAAAGGCAAACGCCGCTCACTCAGCTCTAGCGATTGGGATTAAAGCTACTAGCCTGTCACAACCGGCTTATAAAACCTCACTGGCAACAGTAGGTTTTGTAAGCCGCTCTTCCAAGGCCTGTTTAAAGGCCGGAAAATTCGTCAGCATATGGTCAACCGGCAATAACACTCGGCCCTTGGCATCAAAAACGACTAATAATTGAATCCAGGGCCAGCTTTTAACCGCGCCCACCTCACTCCATGGATGCAGCTGCTTGGCAGCTCCCTGATGCAAGTGCAGCCCCTCTTCCGTCACCGCAATGCCCGTGTGGATGAAACTGCGCATGCGCAGGCCGACAAAAAAACAGCCGAGAAATATCGCGCTAATCATCCCCCAGAGCCCAACCCAAAACCACTGCGCGGCCTCCCACATATTCAGCGCCAAGTAAAAACACAGCAGCCCCACCACTGGCAAACAGGCCAGCAAAAGATAGAGCACGGCCTGTTTTGTCTTGGAATACACATATAGGCTCATAAGGGTCTCACAAAGTCGGTGGATCACCGCAAGTTTAGGAGCTAGACGCGTATTCTGCCCAAGTAGCTTAATAAATTGAGACCTGGGTTTGCCCGCGAAAAATGCCTTTAAATCTTTTAGGCGACTTTAGGATTGCTACCGCGCAGCGAACCCATTAACCCGGCGGGTTTTAGTACCGGAACAGGTGATGCACGAATGCCGCAACGGCATAAACCGCAGCTAAAACAAGGCTATCCAGGTATCTTGGTCCGTTTTAGCAGGGCGAAGAAATAGATCAAGCGAGCTGTTGTGCGCCAGGTGAATAAAAAAGGCCGCTATGCGGCCTTTTTAGTCGGGAGGGATTATTTGGCTTTATCCACCATATATTTAACGGCGCCTTTGATTTCATCGTCACTACAATCGGCACAGGTGCCCTTCGGCGGCATAGAGTTAAAGCCTTTAATGGCATGGTCATACAAGCCTTCCAACTTGCGCTCCGCCACACGCGGCCCCCACGCGGCGGCATCGCCAAATTTCGGTGCGCCTAAAACACCCGCGCCGTGGCACAGGCTGCATTTAGCGGTATACAACTCTTCACCGGTACGGGTGCCGGAAGAAGCTGCGGCCACTGCGGCGGCACAGGGTTGCCCTTCCATACAGGATTTACCCACCGGCTTGATGCGCTCGGCCACATCCTCAGCCGCCCACGCCGATGACAGATTGGCGCTCAACAAACCCGCCGTTACAAGTGCTAAAAACCATTTACTCACGGTCACAATCCTCATAGTTTCTTTGGTCATAATAGTTGCTTTGGTCATAGTTGATTTGGAAATAGTAGTTGCGTCAGGGCTTAGCAGTTACACGAAATTGCAACAAAAATACTCGCGGATTATAGAGTGTTAACCTGCATAACGGCAGCTGAGCACAAAAATTAACGCCATTTTTTTGATCTTAACGGCATTTGAAGATTTTTACGCATCAGGCTCCGCAGCCGATTCACCCACCGCCGCCTGTAATTTCGTCAGATCTATATCCTCATAACTGGGGCTTAGGTTCGGGAATTGGCGCGTGATATTGCCTGCCACATCCTTAAAACGCTCTAATTTACCGTGTAAACCCTGATTACCCGCCAAAGCGCGCACGGTTTCGTTGTAATGAGTGTTGGCCGTGCTGAGGGTCTTGCCTAATTTTAATAAACGCTCCGCCACCAAACAGGCTTGGTTGTAAATATCGCCCACCCGTGCACTGATGGCTTCGGCTTCTTTACTGCTGCGATCCAACTGCCACACATTCGCCACAGTACGCAAAATAGGCATTAAAGTGGTGTGAGCTACCAGAACAACGTTTTTGTTATAGCCGTAATTAAATAATTCCCGGTTAAATTTCAGCGCTTCTATGTAGGCTGCCTCCAAGGGCAAAAACATCAATACAAACGACGGGCTGCGCACGCCGACAAGATTGCTGTAATCGCGCTCGGCCAGGCCGTCAATGTGACGCTTAAGGGCTTTAATATAAGCCTCTAATGCTAATTTAATATCTTCTTCGCTGCTGGCGGAGCAGGCTGCATCGTAATCCACCAGCGAGACTTTGCTGTCGAGCACTAGATGTTTGCCATCCGGCAGGTGAATAATAAAATCTGGCCGGCGCGAAGAGCCGTCCTCATGCTGCAACACCACCTCGCGGTTGTAGTGCTCGCCCGGCACTAAGCCAGCTAATTGCAGGGTTTTCTCCAGTTGCATTTCGCCCCAGCTACCGCTGAGTTTTTTATCACCTTTTAACGCCAGCGTTAAATTCTGCGCATCCTGCGTGATTTGTTGGTTGAGCAATTGCAGCTGTTTAATTTGTAGATTCAAACCTGAATTAGCCGCAAAAGTCTCCTGGTGAATCGCGTCCACCCGCTGGCGAAATTCGCTAATTTGCTCGCGAAACGGGCTTAACAAAAGCCCCAAATGCTCTTGGCTAGATCGGGCAAATTGCTCGCCTTTTTCACGGAAGATTTTATTGGCAAGGTTTTCAAATTCCTGCTGCAGCTGAGTTTTTTGCGTGTGCCACTGCTCCTGCTGAAGGCGCTGTTGTGCTTGGCGCTCCTGCTCAGATGCCTTCGCGGCAGCTAAATCCTGCGCCAGTTGGGTTAATTGCGCCGCTTGTTGCTCGTTTTTATTCTGCCAAAATTCTAGCTGAGCACCGGCTTCTTTTAATTGTGTTTGCCGCGCATGCACTTGTTCATCCAACACGGCAACACGCGAGAGCAACATTTGATGCTCGGCTTGCAAAGTACTATGTTTCTCCTTCAGCGCAAAATGCTCTTGCTGTATTTCTTGAAACTGCGACTGACCATATAGCGATAACTGGTTTGCCAAACTCAGTTGGATACGCAGCCGCCAGACCCACCCTAAACAAACCACCAATACCAATAAAAATACGAAGCCAGCAACATAAAGCAGGTGATCAGACATGAAATCTAGGTGCTCCAAGGCAGGTCACCGGCACTGAATCCAAGTCCGTTCTGTAATTATCATAATAGGGTGGCCTGCCTTTTTAAGCTTTAGCGCCTTCTCTATTTTCCTGCCATGGCTAGTAAATTTCCAATCACGGCTAGCCAAGGTTCCAATAACCAGGTAGTCAACTGATTTTGAGACATCATTTTTTACAGATGCGCCTCTTTCTTGAGCTCTCTGTTCGATGGCATTTCTTGTTCCAGACACAAAGGATCCAGTGAAACAAAAAGAGGCTCCATCATATATAACTACTTCAACGGCATCTTCAAAGAATTCCGTTGCCACTCCATGAGCAACTCCAGACTCAGAAAAACGCACGCCGGTAATTTGCTTGATGGTTTCTATAAGGTTAATTTTTTCTTCTTCTGAAATGAAACCATCTGCAAGCAAGGCTTCGAGGCGTTCAAGAACAACGTTGGCGGGCCAAATATTTTTAATTTCAGCGTTATTTGACAGCCAGGTCAGTAATGACGCAATTTCCAACTCTTGAAGCTTATCGTCAGCAACAATGCCTGAAAGCAATCCTAGCAATTCGTTTATCTGGCACTCATAATTGGCAAGCTCAAACTGTTTATAGTTAAGAATATCCTCAATCAAACCATAAACCTCTTTGAGTTCATCTTCAGTCACCACACCATCCTGAAGAACGTCGCCAATCAAGTCTAACAAATCAACAACATCGCCATCCTTCCTCAAATATTCCTCTGACCTCAACCAAACCTCTAAAAACAGTAACTCTTGCTCATTTAACCGCCCATCAGCAGCGACTCCTTCCAAAATCCCCTTCAGACAATATGCCGCACGCTCCACATTCCGGGAGAAATTGAATTTATCGTTCAAAGGCTGATTATTTTCATCGAGACTCATATCAATTCCTCATGAACAGTTGTACGTGCACACAAATATTTAAAAATAGATTCAGCGGTATATCGCTACTATTTCCTGCTTCGCAACAAATCCGCCTTTAAATCCGCGATATTCTCCAACCCCACCGCAATACGAATTAAATTCTCACTAATACCCGCCGCCTGTTTTTCCTCGGCGCTTAAGCGCCCGTGGGTGGTGGTGGCTGGGTGCACGATGGTGGTTTTAGTGTCACCTAAATTCGCCGTTAAACTCATAATGCGGCAGGCGTTTAATACTGCCCAGGCGTCGGCGCGCGCGCCGACCACACGAAAGGATAAAACACCGCCAAAGCCGCGCTGCTGCGCTTTGGCTAATTGATGGCCGGGGTGTGTTGCCAGGCCTGCGTAAAATACCTGCTCAACCCACCCCTGCTCGCTCAACCACTGGGCTAATTCCAGCGCGTTAGCCGAATGTGCGTCCATTCTTAAACGCAGGGTTTCCAGGCCTTTGCTAAATACCCAGGCATTAAAAGCGCTCATGCTGGGGCCGCAGGTGCGAATAAAACCCAACACTTCACTGATCAGATTTTTATTACCCACCACGGCACCACCTAAACAGCGGCCCTGGCCATCTAAGTATTTTGTCGCACTGTGAATCACCAAATCGGCACCCAGCGCTAGGGGCAATTGCAAGGCGGGTGTGCAAAAACAATTGTCCACTACTAATAAACAATTATGTTGTTTCGCCAACACACTTAGCGCGCGTATATCTGCAATATCATTGAGCGGATTGGAGGGCGTTTCTAAAAACAAGAGGCGTGTATTAGGTTTAATGGCCTGCTGCCACGCATTTAAATCTGTCAGGCTGACAAAATCGGTTGTTATACCGAACTTGGCTAGGTATTTAGTAAATAATACTGAGGTAGTGCCAAACACACTGCGCGAACATACTACATGGTCGCCGGATTTTAATAGGGCCATGCAGGTACTTAAAATAGCCGCCATGCCGGAGGCTGTGGCTACAGCGGCTTCGGCGCCTTCTAAGGCCGCCAAGCGCTCTTCAAATGTGCGCACGCTCGGGTTGGTATAACGCGAATACACATTACCCGGTAACTCACCAGAAAAACGCGCGGCCGCTTCTTCAGCGGAGGCAAACACATAACTGGAGGTTAAAAAAATCGGCTCTGAATGCTCGCCTTCTTCGGTGCGGGCAATGCCTGCGCGAATGGCTAGCGTATCAATATGGGCGTTACTTAAATAATCATCCATTGGTGCACCTATAGAGAAAACTGCAAAAATGAGGGGCGAACACTTAAGTTACCTTCAGAATGAGCCATACCCACTCTTAAGAATTATCCATGCCCGCTCTTAAGAATTATCCATGCCCACTATGGCACTTTGCCCCTGCCCTAAATCGCGACCGGATTTAGCCGCATCGTTGCGATCTGCCGCCAATTTATTTAAATAGGCCTGGCTGACATCGCCGGTAATATATTCGCCGTCAAAAACAGAGCAATCAAAGCGCGGAATAGCGCCGTTACCCTCTGCAGAGGCGGCAATTAAATCGTTAATATCTTGGTAAATAAGCCAGTCAGCGCCTATGGCGTCGGCCACTTCTTCTTCGCTTTTATCGTGGGCAATTAACTCCTTGGCGCTGGGCATATCTATGCCGTAGACGTTGGGGAATTTAACGGCTGGTGCCGCCGAGGCAAAATATACTTTAGCCGCACCGGCATCCCGCGCCATTTGAATAATTTGCTGGCAGGTAGTGCCGCGCACTATAGAGTCATCCACCAATAAAACATTCTTACCGCGAAATTCTAAATCGATGGGATTGAGTTTTTGCCGCACGGATTTTTTGCGCTGCTGTTGGCCGGGCATAATAAAAGTGCGGCCGATATAGCGGTTTTTGACCAAACCTTCGCGGAATTTAACACCGAGTTTTTGCGCTAAAGCCTGCCCTGCTACACGTGAGCTATCGGGAATGGGAATTACCACGTCAATATCGTGATTGGGGCGCAAGCGCAGAATTTTATCGGCCAGTTTTTCCCCTTGACGCAGGCGCGCTTTATAAACAGACACACCGTCCATAATAGAATCGGGGCGCGCAAAATAAACGTGCTCAAAAATACACGGCGATAAACGCGGATTATCCGCACACTGGCGGGTATACAAATCACCTTGTGGGGTAATAAAAATCGCTTCGCCGGGCGCTACATCGCGGATCAATTTAAATCCTAAAACATCCAGCGCCACACTTTCCGAAGCCACCATATATTCATCGCCTAAATCGGTGGAGCGTTTACCAAACACCAGTGGGCGAATACCGTTGGGGTCGCGAAAGGCCAGCACGCCGTAATTAGCGATCATCGAAACCACCGCATAGCCGCCACGAATACGCTTGTGAACGCCAGTGACCGCTTTAAAAATATCTTCATAAGTGGGGCGCAATTTGCCGAGTTCGTGCAATTCGTGGGCAAATACGTTGAGTAAAACTTCAGAATCTGAATCGGTATTAACGTGGCGCAAATCCGATAAAAATAAATCGTTGCTCAATTGTTCGGTATTGGTGAGATTACCGTTGTGCGCCAAGGCGATACCGTAAGGGGAATTGACGTAAAACGGCTGCGCCAGCGCAGGGCCTGAGCTGCCCGCCGTGGGGTAGCGCACATGGCCGATGCCCATATTGCCCACCAAGCGCTGCATATGGCGGCTGTGAAAAACATCCTGCACCAGGCCCACGGATTTTTGCTGGGCCAAGCGCCCGTTATGGCAGGTCATGATGCCGGCGGCATCTTGGCCGCGATGCTGCAGCATGGTAAGAGCATCGTACAATGCCAAATTTACATTGCTTTTGCCGACCATTGCGACTATGCCACACATAAAATAACCTCAAAAAACAGTCTAAAAATTACGACGTAAGACGATGATAGGCTTCTGCCATCTGACTGAAGATAGTGCGGGCACTGTCTTCAAATGCTTGAAATTCAGGAATAAGCCGCGACTGATGCCACCAATTGTCTTTGTCGATAGGAACCAGGGGTGGTAGAAAAATAATAATTGCCATGACCACCAAAAAACCCCGCGCGGCACCAAACAGCGCACCAAGTACGCGATCTGTGCCGCCAAGGCCGGTCATTTTCACGATTTGCCCCAAGACAAAATTCACCAGGGCGCCAATAAAAAGGGTAGCGATAAACAGCCCGCCAAAGGCGGCCATCTCGCGCAAGGAGGGGGTTTGAATGTATTGCTCTAAGAGGATGGCGGCCTGCGCCTTAAAATGAGTGGCAATAAAAAGAGCCAGAGCCCAGACCACTAGGGACATGGCCTCTTTAACCAGGCCCCGCACCAGGCCAATAAGGCTTGATAAACCGAAGATGCCCAGTATTACCCAATCGACCCAAATCATCGCGCCGCTGCTACCCCTCGTTGAAAGGGCGCGATTCTACCAGAGGGGAAGCGAAAGGCGAACCGCTTTGCATCAAAGGGCCGCCTCGGCTGCTCAGCTTAAGACTGAGCAGATCTCTATTAGCCCGGTGGCTTCGAGTAGCGGGCAATAAAGGCGGCTTAAACCGCCGCGAGTGATTAAAAAGTGCTTACCAATTTATAAGAATTTCCCGCCAGGTCTCCCGCTTGCCCTGTGCTGCGCCTGCTGTAATAGTTTGCCAGGTAATTTGGCCGGTGGATGTTTGTACCACAGCATTGCGCACGCCGTTAGAATTTTGATGAATTTGCGGCGCAGAGGGCGCACCCAAGCCTAAAGAGGCGGATAAATTCACTAAATCCTTTCCGTTAAACTGCACGCTGGAGTCTTTGCCAATCGGTGAAAAATAACCTGGAATACCGGCAAATAAATGCGGTGCATTTAAATAACCCTGGCCTTCAGGCTGGCATTTTAAACCGCTGGGTTGATATTCACTAAAGATCAGCGATTGATCGGCCACTACAGATTTATTGGTATTACGCGAGCGCGCACGGCTGAAATTAAAATACCAACCGGAAACCTTACTCACCTCATCCACTACATCATAAAATGCCGCCGCTGTGCCGCCATTACTGAGGGTAACAGGGCTTGAGCCAGTGGATTTGGAGCGAATAGCGCCGCCGACAAAAACTTGAATATCCGTGGTATTAATTAAATTACTGGTAGTAACCGCAGCATTGGTCATAACGCCCGCCGTTTTAGGCTCCTTAATACCGTAATAACTCTGCTGCGCGGATGAATTATTATCGTCCACCACAAAAAAGCGCCCGGTACCAAAATACACCCAGAAATTATTCAGATGATCGGTCAAGGTAGTTGGCGCAGCGCTGACGGGTTGATTGGTATTCATCACCAACGAGGTGGCAAAACTCACCGATGAGCCAGACACAGTGGCCACACCGCGAAACAATTTACCGGAGGGTGCTGCCGGTGTGCCGCTGACGGTACCAAAATAGAAATTATCATCCACATAATCCTGGTTCCAATCCGCCGCCGTAATGCCACCGACAAATGCCGTAGTTTGTACGCCATAAATGGATGAATGAATGGATTTTGATTGCAAATCATAAATGACAATGGAGGCATTGCCGGAGGTTTCGGCGGTATTCAGCGCCTTAGCTTTAGTGGTGGCGTCATAACCACTGGGACCTGAACCCAACACTAAAAACCAGCGATTAATCGCGGGCGATGTATAAGAACCATCGCCGCTATTGGGGGCGCGCATTTTCATCACGGCAACATCTGTGGTAGCAAACCCGAGCGTGTAATTGGCAAGCTCGCCAATTAAAACCGGCGGCTGTTCAGGATCGGTTACATCCATAACCACATAACCTGAACGCATAGTAATATCGTCCGCGCTGGTGGCGTCGGGGTCGCTGTTAGGATCAAGGGTAAAATCACCACCGCCGAAACGCATACCGGCGACAATAATGGTGCCCCAACCGCCGGGGTGGGTAGCATCCGGCGTAAAAATATTCACATCAAAACTTTTTACCGGCCCATCCATATAATAAACATGCGGGTAATCAGCTTTTGCCAGCCATTGCAAATGTGGCAATAAATTGTAGGGAACATACGCCCACAACTCAGCACCTAAGGGGTGTTCAACCTCGCCGCTGCCAGAAGATAGTTTATAGGTAAGTGTATTCGGATCGTAAAAACCTGCATTAAACGCATGCAACATGCCGTCGTTGGCGCCAACGTAAACAACTTGCCGACGTTTTTCGTATTTAAGTTTGTACTCCAAATAAGTGTCATCGTTAAATGAAATGTCGTAGCTGAAATTAGGGCGGCCCACGCTTACCGGCGATGAATTAACTATATCGCCTAACAACCAGGGTTTAGCTTGACCTGTGTTGGCGAAGTCAACAGTGCGGTTGCGATAGCCGGGCAATCCCTCTTGGCCGCGAATAAAATTCACCAAATTAGGCGCATCGGATTTGGTTGCACTTGTTAAACCTAATAACCTGTATTCATTATCGGTCGCTCCATTGGGAAATGTTGCTGGCACGAACGGCTCCACTTCATTAACCCAAGCATCCCAGCCGATTTGTCCGTCGCCGGTGCGGTCGATACCGGTAAAAATATAACGCCCAGTACTGGCGATATCGGAATAGCCGCGCTGCGCAGTAAGATTGGTTAAAGAGGCGAGATTACTATTAGCACTCCAAATGGGCTTTAATTTTAAAATATCATCCGCAGCTCCAACCGGGCTACCGCGCGCGCCCGTGCTGGTAATTTGATAGCGTTGAAAATAAGTGCGCTTGGCGTAGGGGTCGTAATAAATATCTAAAATACTATCATCGGCGGTTAGCGTGCCGTAGGGCGCGGCATTGTCATCGCGCATATTGCCCCAGCGGTCGATAAAATAGGCGTTTAAAGAACCCACCCAATTCACGCTGGTCGCGCCGCTGGCATCAGTCACCCGTGGGTTGTACAACGCCTGGAATAAAGCGCCCTCACCTGCCCCGGTATTAGATACCAAGGCGGCTGATGTACCCGACGAGGTACGCTCTAAAATACTAATCAAAATGGACGTTAAATTATTTTTCAGCTGTTTAGGGTCTATGGCAAAAAAGTAATTATCAGGTATGCCGTCCGCGCCAGTATTGCCGGTGGAATTATTTTTTCTGTCCCATTCGGTGACTAAATCCGGGGTATTGCTGGCGTTAGAATCGCGAAATCCACCCCATTTAGCGGCGTAAAATAATGGCTGCTGCAACAGATTCACCAGCGACCCTGAAATTGAAGTTGCACCCAGGGTAAAGGTTTTACTCGCCGCCGCTTGTGAACCAGTACAGCCCGAACCGGTGCACTCATAACCGACATAACTATTAATACCGGACAATGCGTGGAAACCATCTTCTGTAGTGCCACTCACAACAAAACCAAAACCCATAGCATTAGGTGTGGATTCGCCAAATACATCACTGGTAACCGTTAATGATGTGGTGGTGAGCACATAACTAATCACCCCACTCATATCCTGATCATAATCTCCACCCTGCTCACTGTCTTCCCAGTTGACATAAAAAGTACCACGCGCTTCAGTGGCAGTGACTGACTGGCTGACAATTTTAAAATCCACAATAGCGCAGTTACCGGACACACTATTGTTGCGGCAGGCAGGTAAAATAGAAACAACTTTATTATTGCTTGGATTAACCACAGTAACCTTCGGCAGCGCAGGCGATAGCGTCACACCATAGGTAGAAACACTTTGTTTATCGACTATATCAGAGCGTAAATCAGCAATATGCGCTTGATAGGCGATACCGGCTAAACGATAAGAGCCATCCAAACGCGGCGCATCAGGACAGGTGCCTTCGACCAAACCCAAATCCGATACGAGTTTAGCGGTGCAGATTTGGTTATTATCGGTAGAACCTGCGCCGCCGTTTTCACCGACGAAAAAATATTTACCGGTAATATTCTCGCCATCGCCTACTGCTTTTGTCAGTTGCTGGGCAGTCTTAGCAGTCGCTAAATCCGTCACCTTGCCCAATTCATCGCCGTCGTAGGATACGGTACTGGCATTAAAACCAATCACATTTAAATTAGCGCAAGCCGTCGTAGCATTTTGTGGATTCGACCAGCTAGTCTGCCGCGTTAAACCAGCAAAATAACTGGTATCGTCCGCATCGAATGCGCTGTCGGGTGTTTTACCTGCCATGTAGCGATAACATTCCAACATAATTTCGGCAAAGGGGTTACCCCAGTTGGTACAGTCACCATTGTTAAAGCTGTTTTTACCCCAGTTACAATTATCGCTGGAGTTATAGGTGCCTTCAGAGCCTGAATTAAAATTGTAATTTAATAAACGCAGCTGATTTAATGAATTGACTATGCCGCCGGTGGCAGGCGCAGCCTTAAAGGTGCCGTCTGTGGATACGTTTAATTCATCTGTAAACGCGGCAACATTTTTGCGCAACACACCGCCTGATTTGTTCTTTTTATAAGTGCCGGTCATTAAACCAAATAGGGCCGAACCGTCGTCACCAAACTGCTGCAAAATGCCGACAGGTTTTAAATTACCACTGGGATAAGACTTACAATCTTCCTGCCCGCGCAGCGCTTCACTGACACACACCTGCACTTTTACGGAATAATCACCGACTTTAACACCATCGCGCTGAGTTACCACCGCGCCCGCAGTAGGGTTACTAGAGGCGGCAAAAATACCGGTGGCATCAGGGTCATTGCCATTGCCACCACCAGCGCTTGACTCAGTATTAAATAAACATTGCATCCGTTCGTTAGCCGCCCACAGCGAATAATTGCCGCCTACGGCACGCATTAAGGGTGGTGCAGTAACCGCTTGCGACAGCAATACGCCGTTATAACGTGTGGTGTTACACAGAGTAATGCCGCGCGCTAAACGACAGGCTTTATAGGCGGCATATCCGGGTGCGGCTTTACTGGCAGGAGCGGCGCCGCAGCTGGTGGATAATGTAAACGGCGTTAATTTTTCAAGATCATCGCCCTCATAATATTTGGCAAAACTGTGGGCATCATTGGCAAGATAAGACCGCTCAAGCACTGTATTGGCGGCGGTATCCACTGATCGAAAACCGCCATACAATACTTTGCGGACTTCATCCACACGGGTCATAGTCGCCCAGTTTAAAAAATTTCCGCTCCACAGATTATCGCCCGCACAATATTTATCGGCCGTAACATTAATGGGCACAAAATACTGCACGCTGGTATCGTATTGGTAACATTTATAGCTGTCGAAGTAACCGGCGTATTCAAATGAATTTTTGTAGGTGGTATCGACTACGCCATCCGCATCCAAATCGTCAAAATCAGTGAACGCCTTGTAAAAAAGCTGGTGATCTTTTGACACCGCTAGCATCACCATAGGTTTTGCACTTTCGGCCAACAGCGGTGGCACGGCGTCATAATCACTTACAACCGGCAGAGCGAAGGCAAGTGAATGAATTGCCAATAGCGATATAACCAACCCATTGCGGGCGCTAAATAATACCTTGCCGACTCGCCTGAATACTCTAGCCATACCATACCTCAATCACAGCCCTTAGGGCCTGCTTACACGCAAAAATTATTAATTGATGTGCAGATACAACTGCACCTGCCAATACAAAATCCTTAGTGCCCAGCCAAAACCTTATAGGTTGATTGCAACATAACGCGCCCGCGCAGCCCATTGCCCTCAGCGAAGGCGGTAATACGAAACAGCGGTGCGCCGTTGTTTTTCTCACCTGCCGCGCCGGAAAAAGGCGTTACCGCGTCGCGTTTTACATAACACAAAAATTCAGTGATGTATTTTACTTCCGCATCCAAGCGCTCTATTTTGATTTTTTTATAGCGCGATGCTGTTTTCCAAATATTCAAAGTTGCATCACTCCAAAAATCAATCACCTGAATTTTACCGGTGGGGTCACTCCCCTTGCAGTCAAATTCTGAGTCAACGTTAATATAACTACCTTGAAAACATAGGCCTTCATTGCAGGTTTTATTAAAACAGCCACTGCCCGTACAGGTGCTGAGCAATTTTTCTCGGTCCGGTGGCGACAGTGCTAATTGCTGCTCCACCTGATTCAAGGCGGCTTCTGCAGCGGCAAATGCCGTGGCGTGGTCCTGAGCGGCGGTGGCCATTTTTAATTCAGACGTGGAATTTTGCATACCCGTCACACCGATAAGGGTAACAACGGCCAATAACACAAGGCTGACCACTAAAGCTGCGCCTTGCTGGCTGCGCATTGATAGTACAGAGGTGCATTGCAATGTCATTTTTAATTAGCCTCAAACACGCGTGGCATTAAATTGCCAGGGCAACTTACATACGATTGCGAATAACCACAGTGGAATTAACTGCCTGACGCAAATAGCGGTCATTGTAGGTAACACCATTAATAACCTGCGTTTGATTACTGGGCGACACAGGATTTTGCGAGCGAAATATCAAGGAAATACGCACACTTTTTACCTTGTCCCAGTCTTTGTCATCGATCACGCCGCTGCTATCAACATCCATTTGTGCAGCAGTGCGGTACTGATTTACATCGCCATCTGCATTGGTATCCACACCATATAACAACTGCATATCCTCGACGCCTTGGGCTAATTCTTCAGAGCGCGTTGTTAAGGTGCTTTCCATGACTAATGATTGACGTTTCAATGCAGGCGTATCGGCCATAACACTTGATGGCGCAATAAAATAGGCGCGCGAGATAAACCGCATAACTTTTGAACCGGGGCTATAACTGCCTGTGGTAGTGCCATAACCATTACAACTGACGGCCGTACAACTCGGTGCGCAGACAAAACTACCGCGAATAATTTTCGTGCAGTTGCTGGTAACTGCACCTGTGTTATGCACAATTTTGCTTGCGGGCAAGGCATTGGCGTTCGGGGAACTTACTTGAAATATACCGACATAACGGCAATTAGAATCGGCAATCATCAAGGGCGTGCCGGGTGGAAAGCTATGCTGTTTGTAGAGCGCAATAGTGGCTGAAGCGGCGACGTGGGATTCAATAGACAATTCATCGCTATCACCCCTGCGCACGATAAAAGCATCGCTGCCGACGGTTGCTTGCGTGCGCAGCGGCAGAGGAAATCCGGCCACACTGGTTTGCCCGTCATAACCTTCAAGCCCACCTGTGCCAACAAAATTATCAAAACTGCCATTGATAGAATTTGCAATTAGAGAAGTACTAGGCGAAGCACAGCCCATGTAACCGGCCATACGAATTTCTGAGGATAATGTCTCCATCACGAAGCGGGCGTTATCTTGAATAAAGGCAATTTCATCCTGCTGCATTTTATTGGATTTTGACTTCACCACCACATTGATTACACCGGAGAGAATAATCAGGCCGATGGTGACGGCAATCAGTAGCTCAACAATGGAGAACCCACCAACACCCGTTGCCCAAGATTGTTTAAGCGAGCAATAAGGCCGCAAATTTTTTACTGTGTTTAATGGCTGTTTTATCGACATATCCATACCATTAAACGTCAGTAACTAAAACGTATTCAAAAAACTTTTCTGCGCCATCTACCTGGGCGCGAGCATCATTAAAGCGCAGGGTAATAACGGTATTATCCCCCACCGCCTGAATCGAGGCTTTGCCCTGCGGTAAATAACGCGCCACATTGGTTAACCATTTATTTAAATTCCAATCGCGCAACTCACCTGCACTACAGGAAATCGTCGTGCTCTCACAGGTTTTAGCATTGGGGATAGGGTCGTCGAAAAGGATGTTGTAGCCACCGGCCACGGTTGGAGTGGTGCGCATAGCGTCGGCTATATCATTCGCCAAAAACACCGCCTGAGCGTAATAATAAGTGCTTTGACCGTATTGAGTGGAGCGCGCTTGCATAGCCAAAACACCCAACAAACCAACGCCCAATACCACCAACGCCACCATTACTTCCAATAAAGAAGACCCCAGTTGGCGCTTATTTCCTTTGCTATTGATTTGAACACACATAAATCGCGTCTCGATTGACTTATCCACTCCTAACACTAGAGCAGGATTAATACAGTCGCCACGAGCAATGACCGACGGTGTCAATTATTGACAAGCTGCGCACACGGCGGAATCAGCCGGATACTTTATTATTAAAAAATAAAATAATGCCCATTAAATTATAAAAAAATCAGCCACTCGCCAAACAATTGACTGTTGCAGCTCGTCAGCTGCATTCGCGCGCCGTGCGCCAAAATTCCGACAAAATAAAGGTGTACTTGCTAATACAGCAGCTTCTGAAAATGTAATTTTTGCGATGACCGTGAGAAGCCCCACCGAGAAGGCTAAAAGTGGGCTTTATCAACCCAGAGGTTTTTAGTGCCTAGTCAATAATATAAGCAGGCTGTGGTAAAGGCAGCTTAAACCGCCGCCAGAAGCGCTAAAACAAGACTATTAACCTATCTTCGTCCGTTTGAGCGGGACCACGACAAAATAGAGCAGAACGATCCTGTTTGTAGTGCGCCGAATAAGTGTCGTTAGTAGAGCGACCGGACTCTGACGCGATGCGTATATACAAGGCTAGTGCACGCTTGTCGCCGACCAACGGGCCAACATCTTATAACGATGCAATATAAAAATTTACGCTCGTGGTGAGCAACAGGAGGGATTTATCACTATAGTTTTAGCAGTCTGTTGCAATACCTAGGTCGCGAGCTGGCAAGCCACAGTCGGCTCAGCGCCCCCGGCTGGGCGATCCCATAGGGGCAACGTCATTAAGTGAAGGTTTTGCCCTATGGCGCAGCCTGCATGACGTGAAATGGGAGCCGGGTTTTTTGAATCGTCTCGAATTTCAAGCGAGGGCTTAAATTCAAATGATTTAGAGGTGAACAGCACTCAGCTTAATAACATTGCTTTGTGGGGGCTCAGAATGTGTATTGAAACAAAAAGAGCAGATGTTAAATAGTGGTCGGTATTAATCCTTAGCAGGAGATTGAGGTTTGACAGTGAGTAAGCGTGTTTATAGGAGTTGGTTGTGAATATTATCCTCGGAGCGATTATTCTCTTTGGTTGCATAATCGGCGGATACATGATGCATGGTGGCAGCCTGGCTGCCCTTTACCAACCGTCTGAAGTATTGATTATCTGCGGCGCATCCTTTGGCGCCATGATTATAGGCAACCCGTTTTCTGTTTCCGTCGGCGTTATGAAATCCGCTGGCGCACTGATGACGCCGTCGAAATACAACAAAAATATGTTTTTAAAATTATTGGTGATGATGCACGATATTTTTAATAAAACGCGCCGCGAAGGTTTAATGGCAATTGAAAATGATATTGAGGAGCCTGAAAATAGCCCCATCTTTTCCAACTACCCGGAAATCCTCAAAGACCACCACGCGATTGATTTTATCTGTGATTACTTGCGCATTATGGTGTCTGGCAGCATGGCCCCCCACGAATTAGAAGCCTTAATGGATCAGGAATTGGATAGCCACCATCAAGAAAGTGCGTTAATTCCAGCCGCTGTTACCAATGCATCGGATGGTTTGCCAGGCTTTGGGATTGTGGCAGCAGTGTTAGGGATTGTAATTACCATGGGCAAATTAGGCGGCCCACCTGAAGCACTCGGCCACTCAGTGGGCGCCGCCCTGGTGGGTACATTACTGGGTATTTTGGTGGCCTATGGTTTAATTGGCCCATTTTCTAATTACCTGCAACACAAGCTGCGCGATGAAGCGCTTTTTTATACTTGCATTAAAAGCTGTTTAATTGCCTCCATGAATGGCGTCCCCCCCCAGGTTGCGGTTGAATTTGGTCGCAAAGTGTTATTCCACAGTGTTCGCCCCAGTTTTAAAGAATTGGAAGAACAGTGCCGCCATAAATAATTCACTGGCAATTAGACCACTATGGAAAAAGACGCTCAATCGATCATCATAATTAAGAAGAAAAAAGGCCACGGCCACGGCCATCACGGCGGTAGCTGGAAAGTGGCCTTTGCCGATTTTATGACGGCTATGATGGCGTTTTTCCTCCTTATGTGGGTTATTGAAAGCACCACTCCAGCGGAAAAAGAAGCTATAGCCGGTTATTTTAAAAACCCCGGCAATAATTTTGTGATTGGCCCTGGCGGCGCAGATTCCAGCGTCATCGATATGAAACCCACCCAGCATGAATCAGATCCCGCTGATGAACAAAAGGATGAACCGGTTGATCCTGGTAGAAATATTTCCCGTGAAATCACCCAAGATGACCGAGGTGCCAAACAGGATCAAGGCGCCAATGAAGGCAACGATCAAAGCAACAGCAGCAGCGACGCCACAGACAATAAATTGAAACAAGATGTCATTGCCGAAGCTATGGCAAAACAGGAAAAAGAACAATTAGAACAATTAAAAGAAAAACTAGAAACGGAAATAAATCGTGTAGATTCGGCATTCACCGAACTTAAAGATCAGATCATGATTGATTTTACTGCCTTGGGCCTGCGCATTCAGATCGTCGATAAAGACAAACGCCCTATGTTTGATTTAGGTAGCCCCAAATTATTGCCTTATTCGGTGGATGCACTTAAGGGGCTGGCGCCTATTTTGGATAAGGTGCCCAATAAAATTAGCATTACTGGCCACACCGACGCCAACCCCTATGGCGCAGGCGCCACCTACACCAACTGGGAATTATCTGCTGATCGCGCCAATGCTGCGCGCCGCGCACTTGTATTGGGTAAATACCCCGAAGCCAAGGTCTCGACTGTACAGGGCATGGGCTCATCGGCGCCCTTAAACCCCACGGATCCATCCGCCGCCATCAACCGCCGTATTGCAATTATCGCCCTTAAAAAAGCGGTTTCCGATGCACTTAACAATGGCACCAGCGGAATTTCCAGCCAAGATTTAATCAATGCCGAGCAGCCCAAGGCACTCGTGCCTGATGATCCACCACCGGCTACTTATCAGCGCTTACAGTAGGCTATACGCCTTGCCATTAGGCGCAGCACTTCTTTTTTATACTGTGTGATGAGTTCTTTAATTTTAATCCGCAGCAATGAATACAGCCTGTTTCAGACACACAGTAAATACATCCTTGTAATCTCGTCAAAAAATCCCTCTTTTTGACGGTCTGCAGCAGGCTGTATCCATTCCAGGCACACCGCGACGCGATTACTTTTATAGACCAAACACTTGCCCACCTGAGCATGGGAAGAAAGAAGTGCTAAATAGTTACTCTCAAAATAGTCACTTCCAAAATAGTCACTTCCAAAATAGTCACTTCCAAAATAGTCACTTCCAAAATAGCCACTTTCAAAATAGTCATTTCCAAGATAGTCCCTTTCGAAACAGCCACTTTCGAAACAGCTAAGCTCAAACACGCTGTCACTAGCGGTACCTACGTAAAGAATACATAGCATTTCAGACCGTCAAAAAGAAAGGCCTTTTTAATGAGCCTACAAGGAATTATTCACGGCGTGTCTGAAATGCTCGGTATTTTTTACTGTCTGCTAGGTAGTAAGTGGTGATCACAGGTAAACTACCCGTTTAGTATTCAGCTTATTTAGGTATTTTATGGCTTCTATCGCGATTATCGGCGGCTCAGGCGTTTATGGATTGCCCGCACTGTGCCCCCATGAACTCCCCCTCCAAACAACTCCTTATGGCGAGGTTGCGGGTATATTAACTGGCACTTGGCCCGCGCAGGTTGAGCGTGATACCAACCTGCCAGCCAGTGATGAAACGCCTGTGTGCACGCTGTTTTTTTTACCCCGCCACGGTAAAAGCCACGCCCTAGCCCCGCATAAAATAAATTACCGGGCTAATATTTGGGCACTTAAATCTCTAGGGGTGAGCACCATACTCGCGCTAAATGCCGTCGGTACTTTGCACTCCCCGCCTGGCACTTGGCTCTTACCCGAGCAAATTATTGATTATACCTACGGCCGAGAAAACACATTTTTTGATGATTTTCGCCAGAGTGTAGTGCATACAGAATTTACCGAGCCATTAAATCTGGCGCTTATTCACCGCCTCCAACAGGCGTTAGCCGATAATAATTTACGCTTAGAACGCGGTGGTGTTTACGGCTGCACCCAAGGCCCCAGGCTGGAAACTGCTGCAGAAATTCAGCGTTTAGAGCGCGACGGTTGCAGCATGGTGGGCATGACGCTAATGCCGGAAGCAGCCTTAGCGGCTGAATTATCTATCGCCTATGCAAGCTTGTGTTTAAGTGTGAATTGGGCAGCGGGAAAGTGCAGCACGCCTATAACCTTAGAGGAAATTCTGCAGTGTTTACAGCGTGAATATGCGGCTTTACAGCCCTACTGGCCGCGCATAATTAATGCGCTTGCCGCAAACTCACTGCAGGAAAACTAATTATTAACCCGGCGAGTTTGAGTGAGATTAAAAAACAATAGATCAGGGCGATCTTTTGTGTCGTCGGTCAATAGTATTTTCAATGGGTAAGGATTCAGCGCTTCTTTTTTACCTCCCTCGTACGAGCAAGTGCTTAGAAAAAAGCTTATATGAGCAATCGCTTCACGGTGTAGCAGCAATGGATGCAGCCTATTTCAGACCGTCAAAAAGAGGGATCTTTTTGACGAGCCTACACGGATGTATTCACGGTGCGTCAGAAATAGGCAGTATCTATTGCTGCGGGTAAAATTTAACAGACGCATCGCCACTCAAGCAGCCGGCCGATTGTTTTCAGCCTGGGCAGATCGAGTCTAGCAGCGTGTTGAAATAGGTTGGCAGCGAAACTCTGGCAGGAATGTAGGCCAAGCGCCCAACCCAAATTCTTGCCACCAACCTATTTCAACGCGCGGTTAAATTACTTTTGATTGCTTGTCCCCTGGCCCACCGGTGCATTCAGCACTCGTATGAACAGGCCTATTTGGTTTATACAGGCTGCGTTTAATTTTCTTAAATAGGCTTATCCAGCCACCAAATAAAACGATAAAAGGGTTGGCGCTGGGTTTGCCGTAGCCTAGACCATAAACCACCGGCTCCACCTCTTCGGCATAGGTGCCAAATAATCTATCCCAAATAATAAATACGCCACCAAAATTTTTATTGATATAACAGGGATTCGAGCCGTGGTGTACGCGGTGATGGGACGGGGTATTAAATACATATTCAAGCCAGCCCATTTTTTTAATTAAATTGTGGTGCATAAAAAATGGCAGAGCATTAGACAGGGTATGACAGGCTAATAACAATGCCGGATCAAAACCGAACAATAGCGGCACCAGCAAAGGCAGCCAGCCGTAAAAACTCACTATAAAACTGGTGCGCAAATTCGTGACGAAATTTAATTCCGTTGAGGAATGGTGCACTACGTGCTCCAACATAAATAAATACTTGGTGTGGCGCAGGCGGTGGCTGACGTAAAAACATAAATCTCCCACCAGCACATGGGCGAACACAACGAGCGCCATCATGCCGGGTGAGCTGGCATTCTGCAGAGAGAAAAATGCATGGGCGCGCACATAGTCCAGGCTTGCGAACTTGTAGCTGAAATCTACAGTATACAGCGTGCACAATATCGCAAGCGCACAGGCTAGGTTTACCATAATTTCCCGCTGCACAAGTGTGCGCCGGGTGATCACCAAAACAAGAATCTCAAACGGGATCACCACAGTCGCCACCAAATCAATGGTTCTGTTGATCGCCGTGATAAGTTCTAAACCTGCACCGTCCATAAAGCCAACCCAATAGATGTCGCTTTAATTATCGAAGCTAGCGGCGGGGCCATCTATACGTAAATTTACGTATTTAGCATCAAATGTGATCGGCTTCCGGCCGATTGCCCGCTAAATCAGGCCCTATAAACGGCCCGCCTGCCGCAAAAACCATGGGCATTTGGCAAAAACTTAAGGAGCCTCTGAAAAATGTAGGCAGCGAAGCTGCTGGCTAGCCGAATTTGAGCTGGGCGCCCCGGCTGAAAGGCGGACGAGGTACGAATGCAGGGCGATCTATTTTGTCGCCGGGTGAATAAATGAGGGGTGTTCGCCAAATTTAACGCCGTCAGAGCTAGTCGATGAGTATTTCAACAAGCCTTAGGGTAACCCCTCTAGATAAAACTCTGAGTTATACTGAGCCGCTGCCTACCCAGCACATATTACCCAGCGACTTTTAGTGCCGGGTTAATATGCGGCTAAGCCGCCGCGAGCCCCGCTAAAACAAGGCGATCCACGTATCGTCGCCCGTATTAGCCGGACAACCACTAAATAAATCCGCACGATCTATTGGGTCGCTGGGTTCATAAATATCCCATTCACTCACTCATCGCCGCTAACCGTGACCAGCCCCGACCAACACACATTATTAATAGCGCAATTAGCCCAACTCTCACCAGCTGAGCCCAAAACACCGGAATACTTAGCGCTGCTTGATCTGGTGTCCGATACATACTCGCGCCACGATCAGGAACTGGCCAGCCGAGAACAAACCCTAAAAAATATTAAATACCAACTGCAAAGCCTGCTGACCATTCACCAAAAGGTGCTCAGCAGCGACGAGGCCAGCAGTACGTTAAACGCCATTGGCCAAATTGCCGCCCAAGTGATCAACGCCAGCCGTATATATCTGTGGATTTATAAAGAGAATTTATTTCAGCCATTTTATGAGATGGAATATGACCATCAGCTGGGGCGTTTTACCCCGGTGCGCTTGCAGGCCTGCGGGCTCGACCAGGCCTATTTAGACGAAGTGAATTATCGCCAGTCGGTGGTGTTGGATGATGTTAGCAACTCACCCTCACTTAATCCTCACAGCCGTTTGTATCTGAGCGAGCAAAAAATTGCTTCCTTAATCGATGTGCCGATTGCAACCAGCTGCGGATATTTTGGCCTATTGCGCCTAGCGCAGACCTACCCCGGCCGCCACTGGAGCGATAGCGAACAGCAGTTCGCCGTCGGTTTGGCCGATAAAATCAATCAGGTGGCGTATAAATATTACTGCCAGCACCAGCGCGGTAGTGACGAGAGCGAATCGCGCTTTAAATCCCTCGCCCAATCCACCGACGCGGCCATTTTTGCTTTTCGCAATTTTATTTTTTTCAGCAATAGCGCCATGGAAAAACTCACCGGTTTTGGCCAGGATGCTATTCGTGTGTTACCGGTTAGTGTATTGCTAGGAGAATATTTCGCCGGGCAGTTTAATTCCCAAGTGTTAAAAAATACCGACGAAGGCACTAAACGCCGCCTGGAAATTGAATTCACCAACTTCAGCGGAGATACCCGCTGGGCGCTGGTGAGCGTTACTGCTACCAAATTTGAAAACCGCCCCACCTGGCTTGCCACCGCCATTGATATTACCGAGCGCAAACGCTCTGAAGTGCAACTCAACCGGCAGGCCTTTCACGATTCCCTTACCGGCTTACCCAACCGTGCAAAACTATTAGCGGAAATTGACCGCAACCTCACCAAAGTGGGCCGCGAGCGGCACTACAAATTCGCCCTGTTATTTTTAGATTTAGATGGCTTTAAACAAATCAATGATAATTTCGGCCATTTATTTGCTGATGAGGTTTTAATTGAAATTGGCCTGCGGCTGCGCAATCTGGCCGACATTAGCCATACCGCCGCGCGCATCGGCGGCGATGAATTCGCCTTTTTACTCACCGACACCAGCACTACCGATCAGGTGATTAGCGTTGCCGATAAATTACTGCAGGAGATTCACCGCCCGATACTGATTGATGATCATGGCGTCCACATGAGCGCCAGCATAGGCATATGTTTAAGTGACCGCTTTGGTGAAACGGCCGATTTAATGCTGCGCCACGCGGATGTGGCCATGTACCAGGCCAAAGCCGAAGGCCGCAACCGTTATGCGGTGTTTGACCGCAAATTACACGCCCAAACCCAGCGCACGTTGGATGTCGAAAAACAATTGCGTGCGCGCCTGCGACAGGGCGATTTTCAGTTTATGTTTAACCCGGTGATTAACACTCAATCCGGTGTATTAGCAGAATTTGACTGTGCAATTAACTGGCAATTATCCCACCAAGAACCATCGACAGGCCTCGCGCCACCCAATAGCGACGCAACTTTATTAATGGCCATAGAAGACTGGGCTATTCAAAAAGCCGTCCAACTTCATACCACGTTTAATCACCCCTGTTTGCAATTGAATATATCCCTTGGGGCTCACTCGCTTACAGACATACATTTTATTCGTAGGCTAGGCCGCCAATTAGCTATTCTGCCAGCGGGTTCCATCGCCTGCTCGGTTACGGAAAGCGACTGGTTATTGCTGCATGACCGCTATCCAAAACACCTGCGCCTAATGGAAGAAATCGCCCTGCACTGGATAATAGATGATGTGGGTAGCGGCAATTCCTGCCTGATGTATTTGGCCAGTTTGCCAGTTAAAGCACTTAAATTAGACGCGCGTTTTATCCACACCGCACAGCAATCCGGCAGCCATCAAACCATTAAAGCCTTGGTGGATATGGGTAAGGGTATGGGACTTAAGGTGATTGCCAAGGGTGTTGATACTCACGCGCAACTGGCACTGGCGCGGCGTTTAAACTGTCCTTTAATACAAGGCGGCCTGGTAAAAGCGGTGAGTGATATTACCCAGGCCCAGGCCTTGTTGGATAAACCACTTATCCATTTTTAACTCGGCGGGTGAATTATTGCGCTGCAAAGACGGTTTAAACCGTCGCGAGTTGTCAAAATAAAAAATCCACCTAGGTTCGCCATTTTTGGTGAGACCAACCACAATAAATTATAAGGAGTTATGGCCCCTCCGGTTTACAACCATGTTCCGACTGCCTATTCCTGTTCCAGATTGCACCATATTCAGCCTGCCATTCTTTGATAAATTTGACAACAGCGTCCAAGCTTTCCTTTACGAACTTTTGATTAACAATTAGAACATCTAGCTGATGGGTTACCCCAATATTTTTCTTCAGAATCTGATTAACCTTATTATTGTCCTGGAGTTTGTACCCTACCCTTCCGTTACTATGAGCAAAACAGTTTCTTACTGTTCTTAATCGCGTAATCGCCTCCCAACAAGGGGACTCGGTTTTAATTCTAAGCTTTAGGATTTTAGAGAAGTAGCACTTAGCTTTTTCTAGTAAATCGCCATTTAGCTCATCTATTTTTAACTCGCATTCCAATTCCTCTCGGAGCAATTCACTTAATTCTATCAGAGATGACTCAAAAACCGAGTAAACACTTATTAAAAATGGCCCCCAGAATAATCTGGGATAAACCACTTCAATAGTGTAATGCACATCATCGTGAAGAGAGATTTTATCCTCTTGATCTAGAGTTGTATCTAAAGCTAGAGTATCCCCTAGGCGGCTAACCTCGCTATCCTGAAGCGACCCTATTGTACGGGAGATCAATTCATAGCCATCCTGCAACGCCCGAATCTCAACATCTATTGAGACCAGTTTTAGAGAAATTGCAAAATTAAATTTACTCTTCATTTTCGCAGACCCTAATCCATAACAGCACCAATCACACCACCAAGCCTACGCTCCACCCCGTGTTTTACCGCCAGTTGCAACCCAACAAATACTAAGCTGGCAAACATCGCCCACTGCGCAGCAATGCCGCCGAATAATACCGGTGCGTGCATCATGGTAGACATTAAAGAATCTTGATAATAAAAAAACCACTTATGCTCCGGCGGAAATACCCAAATATGCAATTGGGTAAATACCGCTTTGGGGCCTATAACGGCCAAAATAATGCCAATCGCCGCGCTGACAAAAGCAAGGCTTACCAGCTGAATGCGCACGCTCGGCATAGGTTGAGCTTTTTTAAGGCTGTAGGTAATTAAACCCAATAACACCAGCCAGGCAGGCACTACGGCAAAGGGGGCTAAATCAATTAATTTAGCTACATCCTGCAGGTGTAAGACTTCATCCTGGGTGAGTAAAACGCGCTCCGGCTCGCCCTCTACCCGGTACTGAATCTGCTCTAAGCCCGCGCCGGAGGAGCGAATTGATTTGGCTATTTCGGCAAATACCCGCTCGCGCTCGGTTTTGGTGGTTTTTTCAAACCCCACATGCCCCTGCCGGTTAGCGGCGGCATAGGTTTCGATGGCCCAGGCGATACTGGTGCGATCGTGCCAAAACCCGTAGGAAAAATTCATCTGCGCCAACACATACCAGCTCAGCTGTAAGGCGATGATGATGCAACTAATGCTATAGGCAAAACTTATTATTGTTTTTTTAAACACACGGGGTTCCTAACTAAAAATAAAAATACACTAACCGGTGACCGGACTCTATCGGCGTTATTATTCTAATGTGCGCACAGCGCGTTTTTCGTCTAACCGATCCACCGCAATCATCGCCAGCAAGGTGCGCGAATGAAATTCCCGCCGGTAGAGAATAAATACCACCGAGGCCACGGCGGCCACAAATACATAATCATTTAACAACCAGGCCAATACCGCTAAGGAAAAATAAAATGCCCGCAGGCCGTGGTTGTAACTAATGCCCGCCAAGTCAATTACTTTTGCCACATGGCGAACAAAATTTTCCGCCGCATCACCCTGAGCGTCCGGCGCAGTATCGACCGGCGCTGCGCCCAATAAAATGGCGCAAAAACCGTATTGGCGCATAGACCAGGTAAAGGTAAAAAAGGCGTATACATGAATCATCAGCAGCAACATAATTTTAAATTGCAGCTGTAAGGTGGTAGTGGTGGGCGGCACACCTGGAATAGTCAGCACCATTTCCAATACTTTCTCAGCCGAGGCTAGGAGGGTGAATACACCGGCTATAACAAAGATCGAGGTAGACGCTAAAAAACTGGCATTGCGCTCTAGGTTAGATAAAAGCGCAGCATCGCTAATACGATTCTCCCGCGTCAACATGGCCCGCATCCAATTTTTGCGGTAACAGTGCAAAACTGAGGCAATACAAAAATCTTTTTTCGCCCGCCTGCGAGCAAAACTGCTGTAGCCTACCCAGGCCAACATTAACCAAAGTACGCCCAACAACTCCACATGGCTAATCGCAATTTCAGCCGTAGCTGCCACCTTGCCCCCTATTGATTTGGATTGATATTTTGCTGGCGGGTCATTAATCGGCAACCAGCTAATATTATTACTGAAATTACCGCTTTGCCGTCGTATGATGCAGTATCGAGCCCTAATTAAGAGACCCTACTATGAATTCTGCTGTGCACCCAGCATTTAGCCTGCTTTCTGAACGACCCGTCCCCGCCATGAATATATGGGTTGAAGAGTACCAGCACATTAAAACCGGCGCCCAGCATATTCATATTCGCGCAGACAACCCGGAGAACGTCTTTTTAGTCGCCCTGCGCACAGTGCCCAAGGATTCCACCGGGGTGGCCCACATTCTAGAGCATACCGCGCTCTGTGGCAGCCAACGCTACCCGGTGCGGGACCCGTTTTTTATGATGACCCGCCGCTCCCTCAACACCTTTATGAACGCCTTCACAAGTTCCGACTGGACGGCCTACCCTTTTGCCTCCATTAACCGCAAAGACTTCAGCAATTTATTGGGTGTGTATTTGGATGCAGTGTTTTTCTCCCGCCTGGACCCGTTGGATTTTGCCCAAGAAGGCCACCGCCTGGAATTTAGCGAAGCGGGCAACCCCAACTCGGAACTGATGTACAAGGGTGTGGTGTACAACGAAATGAAAGGCGCCATGAGTTCTGTGCCCTCGCAGCTGTGGCAAACCCTCACCAAATACCTCTTCCCCACCACCACCTACCACCACAATTCCGGCGGTGACCCAGAAGCCATTACCGATCTCACCTACGAGCAGCTGGTCAGCTTCTACCGCACCCACTATCACCCCAGCAACGCCATCTTTATGACCTATGGCGACATCAGCGCGTTTGAACACCAGAGCAAATTTGAAGAGCTGGCCCTGAGCCACTTCGAGCGCTCCGACCACCTCATTCAGGTGCCCGATGAAAAACGCTACTTCGCGCCGGTTAAGGTGCAGGAGTACTACTCCTTAAATGAAGAAGATTTAAGTGCAAAAACTCATGTGGTACTGGCCTGGTTGCTCGGCCAATCCACCAATTTAGAAGATGTCTTAGTGGGCCATTTGCTCTCCGGCGTGCTGCTTAACAACAGCGCCTGCCCTTTGATGCAAGCCCTGGAAACCACTGAGCTGGGCCAAAGCCCCAGCCCTCTGTGTGGCATGGACGACTCGCAAAAAGAACTCACCTTTATGTGCGGCTTAGAAGGCGCCAGCGCCGATGATATAGAAGCCATTGAAGATTTTATTCTTAAGACGCTAGAGACCATCGCCAGCGAAGGCATACCCCCAGAAGACGCCGAGGCGGCCCTGCACCAACTGGAATTACACCAGCGCGAAGTGGGCGGCGACCATCATCCGTTCGGCCTGCAGATTATTCTCAACGCCCTCACCGCCGCCACCCACCGGGGCGACCCAGTGGCACTGCTGAATATAGACCCAGCGCTGGCCAAGCTGCGCGAACAGATAAAAGACCCAGCCTTTTTACAGGCCCGCATCCGCGCGCTGCTGCTGGATAACCCCCACCGAGTGCGCCTGGCCCTCTGCCCCGATGCCCACTTGGCCGAGCGCAAACAAGCGGCAGAAGTTGCCCACTTGGCCCGTATCCGCGCAGCCTTAAGTGAGCGCGAACAACAGCGCATTATTGAACAGGCCGCAGCCCTGCTGCAGCGCCAAGGCCGCGTGGACGATGAAAATATTCTGCCCAAAGTGACACTTGAAGACGTGCCCCTCAAAGAGGGCCACCTAAGCCCAACTGTGTTGAGCCTGCACAGCGATAACGACCTCTACCGCTACGACGTGGGCTCCAACGGCTTGGTATACCAGCAAATTGTGCTGGACTTACCGCAGCTCGCGCCCGCCCAGGTGAACCTGCTGCCCTACTACACCAGCCTGCTGACCGAGGTGGGCGTCGATCAGTACGACTACATTGCCATGCAGCGCAAACAAGCCGCTGCCACCGGCGGTTTTAGCGCCTACACCAGCATTCGCGGCCTGGTGGATGATGTGCACAGCACCCAAAACTTTTTAACCCTCTCCGGCAAAGCCCTCAACCGCAACCAGGCCGCCCTGAGCGAGATAATGCAGGCCACCCTGAGCGGCGCCCGCTTTGATGAACTCAACCGCATCCGCGAAAGCATGGCCCAAGCCCGCGCCCACCGCGAGCAATCCATCACCAACAACGGCCACGGCCTCGCCATGACCGCTGCCACCCAGGGCCTCTGCGCCATCGCCCGCCTCAACCACGAACTCGGCGGCCTCGCCTCCATCCAGCGGCTAAAACAACTCGATGACACCCTCGATAGCGAAGCGGCGCTGGCTGAATTTTGCGCCCAACTGGCGGGTATTCACCAAGCGGTTAAAGACGCCCCCCGGCGCTTTTTATGGGTGGGCGAAGCCCAGCAGGCCGACGCCCAATTAGCGGTGCTAAAAAACACCTATAAACCCGCCGCCCCAACAGGCTTTACCGCCTTTGCGTTGCCCGCGCACCAAGCGCAGATCAAACAGGCCTGGCTCACCAACAGCCAGGTGCACTTCTGCGCCCGCGCCTACGCCACCGTGCCCATGGACCACGCCGATGCCGCCCCCTTGGTGGTGCTCGGCAACCTGTTGCGCAATGGCTTTTTACACCGCGCCATCCGCGAGCAGGGCGGCGCCTACGGCGGTGGCGCCAGCCAAGACAGCAACTCAGGCGCCTTCCGTTTTTACTCCTACCGGGACCCGCGCTTAGAGGACACATTGGCGGACTTTGACAAAGCCATCGACTGGTTTATGCACAGCCAACACAGCTGGCAGAGCATTGAAGAGTCCATCCTCGGCGCCGTCAGCGGCATAGACAAACCCGACTCCCCCGCCGGCCGCGCTAAACGCCTCTTCCACGCCGACCTACACGGCCGCACGTTAGAAAAACGCCAAGCCTTTAGAGATAGACTCCTCTCCACCCAATTAACCGATTTACAGCGGGTGTGTGAGCGGTATCTAAAACCGGAATTGGCGCATACCGCCGTGGTGACGGATAAAACCCATGCCGCGCGCGTGCAGGAGCTGGGGCTTGAGGTGCATTGGGTTTAGTTTTTTAGGCGTGAAAACCGGGTGATTTTTTAATTGCTCGGTTTGTTCTATTTTCCATTTCCATGAACCAACTCCAACTCCAACTCCAACTCCAACTCAGAAAATTGCAAATAAATCCAGCCTGTGCATTCACTGCATAAAGACTTTGGTTTACATACCCCAATCCTCAACCGAATGCAGAAGCAATAAAACGTCGAAAAATAGCAAGATTCCCAACGCTGCGGCACATGCTTTAACTTATTTAATCCCACAAAAAAAGAAATCCCCATGTCTGTTGAATTCTGCCCTGAATTACAAAAGCACTGGGAAATTGAAAACATATCAATTCGCTGTCTCAACGAAATAGCTATTATCTTGGCCGAATACAACGCTGAATTGCCACCGGAGCCACTGGGCCGTCATGTTCGCGACACGCTCACCTGGCCAACAATTTTGCACGAATTAACTAGGATAGAACTGAATTTTAGCAATTGTGTTTATTTCAACATTAAAGAAGAAATGTACACCCCATCGCTAGCCAGGGAGCCCGCAGAAGGACAGCAGTTTCAAAGACTTTTAGATTCACAGCTTATTCGAGATCACACCCTGATTACAGAGATAAGGCTGGTTCATTACCGCATTTTCAGCTCTGACGGAATAATCGATATACTCACCACCAAACCGCCGCAAATTAAAATTCATCGACGCTAGAGGAAGCAAAACCATCTGCCATGAGCAGACAAAAAATCAGCATTCCCATTTCGCCACACCTTCAAAACCATCAAGCCGAATAAATCAGCCTCTTCTGAAAAAACTCAGACAAAACCTAAAAAAATCAAATCATCTTGATTTAAGGAGCCTCTAATCAACTCCAGGTTTTGACTTTTTGCAAAGCCGCCGCACGCATGGATCTCGCGCCGGAGCTACAGGGAGGGGTTCGAGCGCTATTGAAAAATAGGCAAATTTTGGAATCAATCAGAGCATCCTTTACAAACCCGGTTTAAATACCGGCACAGCTCAGAACCCTATTAGTGCGCAGCAAATAAAAAATTCCTATCACATCACCGACAATTTTTTAACCTGCCTTAATTGTTGAACATCCCTACCCGGCGGGCTGCCAAACATACGGGCGTATTCGCGGCTAAATTGTGAAGGGCTTTCATAGCCTACTTGATAGGCCGTGGTAGCGGCATCTTGATCTTCGGCCAGCATAAGCGTGCGCGCGGCCATTAAACGCAGGGATTTTTGGTATTGCAGCGGGCTTAAGCCTGTAATGTTTTTAAAATGTGCATGGAAGGATGACACGCTCATGCCTGCCATCTGTGCAAGTTTGGGCACACTCAGCGGCGATTGAAAATCTTCTTTTATCCAATGCAAGGCTTTTGCGATGCGCTGTAAGTAGGAATCCTGCACGGCAATTTGCGCAATTAGAGCGCCTTGTTGGCTGCACAACAAGCGATAAAAAATTTCTCGTTTGGTCTGACTGGCCAACGCCGCAACGTGTTGGGGATTGGCAATTAATTGCGCTAAACGCACCACAGCACCCATGGTTTCAGCGTCGAGTTCGCCGATAAATAATCCCTTTGCATAAGACTGCTCAAGCGGTTTTGCCGATTGTACATAAGGATACAGTTCGGCAATTAACACGGCGTCCAACTCAATTTTTAATAACAAGTAGGGGTTTGCTTCGCTCGCGGCGGTGATTTGGCTGTGCAGCGGCAAATCCAGCGTAACCGCCAACCATTGCCCCGGCTGGTAGCGATGTACTTCATCGCCAATAAATATGTGTTTTTCACCTTGAGCCAATACACACAAGCTAGGCTGGTACACCAGCGGCAGCGGTGTGGTGATGGAATTGGCTTTAAAGGTATGTACGCCGGGCACTGCCGTGGGCGACAGGCCCCAGTGTTTGGAGTTTTGATCAAGTATCGGGCGCAGTGTTTGTAAATAATCGAGGTGCATTGAAGAATTCCCGCCAATCTGTACAACTATTAACCCGGCGACAAAATAGATCGTCCTGATCTATTTTGTCTTCGCCCCACTAAACCTGCGCAGATGCGTGGATCTGCTTGTTTTAGTGGGGCTCGCGACGGCTTAGCCGTCGGTGCGGCTTTCCTGCCGCACTTATTAACCCGGCACTAAAAGCCGCCGGGTTAATAATTTAACCTTAGAGCAGATGATTAACCAGAGCCGCAAGCGATTATACAGAGGATTAGGCAATGATTGCGGAATATCGGGCATAGCTGGGCGGGCGCCCTCGCCCTATGCTGGCGGCACCGAATCAACCGACATCCATAGTGGAGACATCAATGAACAATCGAAAAATAGCATTAATTACTGGCGGCAGTCGCGGGCTTGGCAAAAATATGGCCATTCATATTGCTAAACGAGGGCGCGATATTATCTTCACCTATCGCAGCAACGAAGTTGAGGCCCAGGCAACCCTGGCAGAATTATCTCAACTCGGCGCTAAAGCACTCGCCGTGCAACTAGACCTAAGCCAAAGCGACGGGTTTAGCGCGTTCGCCCAACAGATACAATCTGCATTAAAAAACCAGTGGGGCAAAAGCCATTTTGATTATTTAATTAATAGTGCAGGTTCCGGCGTTTTTAACAGCTATATACACACCACACCGGAGGAATTTGACCGCATGGTGAATGAACACATTAAAGCACCTTATTTTTTATCTCAGGCGCTCTTGCCGATGATTAATGACGAAGGGCGTATTTTAAATATTTCATCTGGCCTTACGCGCATGGTAGTGCCCGGTTATTCCGCCTATGCCATGATGAAAACAGCTGTTGAGGCTTTTACTCGCTACCTAGCAAAAGAATTAGCCCCGCGCCGCATTCGTGTTAACACACTGGCGCCGGGCGCCATTGAAACGGATTTTGGCGGTGGTGCTGTGCGCGATAATAAAGAGCTGAATCAACACATAGCGGAAATTACCGCACTGGGCCGCGCGGGATTGCCGGACGATATTGGCGGCGTAGCTGCCGCGTTGTTGGATGATCATACCGGATGGATTAACGCTCAAAGGATAGAAGCCTCTGGCGGCCAGGGCCTGTAAAAATCAGCATTTTTATTAACCCGGCGACAAATTAGATCGGCTGATCTAGTTTGTCTTCGCCCACTAAAACGTGCGAACACTCCTGAAGTTTCTTGTTTAACGTGACTCGCGGCGATTTGTGCCGCCATGATTAATTCAGTCGAGAAAAGAACAAGGGCCGCCCCGACAGCCGCATTAACGCTTGGTTAGCCCGCTGGCATTACACCCACTCGATGGCATCAGGTAAAACCCCTGCGACAATTTGTCACATCTTAATGCGGCTCGTCGCATGCTAGCATGACCTAAAACAGCTAATAATGAGTCATTTAGAGTGCGCAGCTTTTTACGTCCAGTTTATTTTTTAACCTTCGCCAACTACCTATTAAGCCCAAGTATTCAAGCAGCTTCTAGCGAACAAGACGTTTTATTGGCCGCCAATACAGCCGCAAAAACCGTTGAAGAAGTTATGGTGGTGGGGCAAAAAGATGCACCTATTACTATAGAACCGCGCGGGCTTGCGGTATCTTTGGGGCAGGAGCAATTTGATGCGACTAACGCCATTAATGTTGAAGACTTAATGAAATACGCACCGAATTTTTTTGTGCGTAAGCGTTATATTGGCGATGCCAACGGGGTGCCGGGATTTCGCGGTACTCACTCCACACAATCGGCCCGCACCTATATATTAGTGGATGGCTTTTTATTATCGAATTATCTTGGCAACTCGTTTTCGTTCCCGCCCAAATGGGGCGTGGTTGGGCCAGGGGAAGTACAACAATTTGATATAGTCTACGGCCCCTATTCGGCTCGTTACCCAGGCAATTCCATGGGCGGTGTTGTATCAATTACTACGCGGGCACCGGAAAAAAACGAAGCCTTTGTAACCGTGCAGGGTTTTACTCAGCCCTATGAACAATACGCCACAGATGAAACCTTTAAGGGCTATACCTTTGAAACGGGTTTTGCATTAAAACAACCCGACGGGCCCTTTTCACTGCGCGGCAGCTACCGGCATTTTGAAAACAAAGGCCAGCCCATGAGCTGGAGCCAATTAACCAAATCAAAAAAAACCAGTGGCGCCGAGGTGACTGGCGCCGTTGAAGATAAAAATCTAATTACCCAAACGCCTATTTTCGCTGCGGCATCCTCCGATGATAATACGCAAGATCAATTGCGCTTGCGGACAGATCTAACCTTTGATGATTGGAGCCTGTCCGGTTTATTGGTGTATTGGACAACGGATTCCGACACTACCCACCCCACGACCTACTTAAAAGATGCCAATGGCGTACCGGTGTATACGGGCACAGTTAAAATTGGTGCTCAATATTGGGATACCGCCGCTTTGAATTTAAGCCTTAATGAGCGCACAGAAATTCTCGCGGGGGTTGGTGTAAAAGGCAGCATTGCGGAATGGGACATCAGCGCCAATCTGTCGCATTTTTGGTTGGATAATAGCAAAGCCTACACGTCCAACGGTTATAACAATGGCATTAATAATGGCGCAGGCACTTACACCCTTGTTGATCCTTCGGGCTGGTGGATGCTGGATACAGTAATGACACATACATTTAACCGCCATGATGTGAGCATTGGCTTTACCGCCAACCTCTACGAAACCGATAGCAAAACCTATAACACCCAAAATTGGCGCAACGCCAGTGAGAAAGTCTTCGCCATACAAACACAAGGTAAATCACGACTTTTTGGCGTGTATGCGGAAGACGAAATTCATCTTACCGATAGGTTGAGCATTACCGCTGGCCTACGGCAAGACCAATGGAAAGCATTTGATGGCGCCATCACACAATTAGGTGGCGGTTCCATAAAAAATCAAACCTACGACGAGCGTACTGAATCCAAAACTAACGGTTCTTTATCATCTCAATGGCAATTTGCCGATCACTGGATGGCGCAATTAAGCCTTGCCACCGCCACGCGGCTGCCGACTGTGGGTGAATTATTTCAAGGGAAATTCGATTCAACAGGGGTATTTGACCCCAATAGTTTTGACCCTAATCTAAAGCCTGAACAATCCAAAGATGCCAACTTAATGCTGCGTCATGAGTTTTCCAACGCGCGAATAACGGGCAGCATTTTTTATCAAGATGTGGACGATTTTATCTTTTCGTTCGAACACATTAATCCCGTCGGAGCCAAACTCACCTCCTTCGTGAACATTGATCGCGTGCGGCAAACCGGTGCTGAATTAATTGTAGAAACCTTTGACTGGATGATCGAAGGGTTAAATATGGATCTAAACCTTGCCTACATAGACGACAAAATTCTTAAAAATTCATGGCTACCCATATCTGAAGGCAATCAATTTCCGCGCATTCCCTATTGGCGCATCAATGGTCAGGCTCGATACTCATTTGCTCGGGATTGGCGATTGGCTGGCGGCTTTCGTTATAACTCTCGGCCCAATAACAATTTAGAGGCCACCCAACGAGGTGACACCTATGGCTATGCATCGGAGCAGTTAATTTTTGATACACGTTTGTCCTATCAGGTGAATACTGAAACAGAGGTGAGTTTTGGTGTAGATAACCTCAACAACGATAAAGCCTGGGCGTTTCACCCCTTCTCGCAACGCACCTATTTATTAGAAGCAAAATGGAAAAACTAATGTTATTAGAAGCCAAGTGGAAAAACCAATGGTAACAATGAGCGCAAAAGAACTTTACCGTATTCTCTGGCGTTGGCATTTTTATGCTGGCTTATTTGCATTGCCGTTTGTGATTATTTTATCCCTCTCAGGCGCGGTCTATTTATTCAAACCACAAATTGATGCTTTTAATGATGCACCTTTTACAAATTTAGCGCTAAATGCACCGGCGGCAAGCGCCGACCAACAGCTCGCCGCAGCGCTCGCCGCTGTGCCTAACGCCACTTTTAATGCCTATCAATTGCCGCAGTCGAGCAGCGAGGCAATCCAAATATTAGTAAATCAGGGTGCCACCACCTACCGCGTGTATGTACATCCGCAAACATTACACATACTGCAGGTTAACAACGAACACAGCGGCTTGCTTAAAATTGCCCATGATATTCACGGCGAATTATTGCTGGGTAAAACAGGCACAGTACTGGTGGAATTGGCCGCCAGCTGGGCGATTGTTTTGGTATTAACCGGTATGTATTTGTGGTGGCCGCGTAATACTCGCGGGTTGGCAGGTGTTTTATACCCGCGCTTAAGCCTTAAAGGGCGTTTGTGGTGGAAAGATGTGCACAGCGTTGTGGGCATCTGGAGTGCGACTCTAGTGTTATTTTTATTAATCTCTGGCCTTCCCTGGGCGCTGGTATGGGGCAGCGCGTTTAAAGAAGTGCGCACAATTACTGGCAGCCTAACTCAATCACAGGATTGGGTTCTTGCCGGGCAACACAATGAACATGCCGAGCATTTAAGCTCACACGCCAGCGCTCAAATGTCATCACCTATCAGCCTTGAGAATATTGTTCAGAGTGCAGCGCAATTAAACTTTGTGTACCCAGTATTAATTTACCCGCCAAGCGACGGCAACCTGGCCAAACGTAAAGCCGTGCATTGGACGGTTAAATCGCTCGCGCAAAATCGTCCACTGCGCGCCGAAGCTGAATTTAACAGCCAAACCGGCGCTCTGGTACAAAAAACGGTATTTTCCGACCGGCATATTATCGACAGAATTATCGGCTTTGGCATCGCCGCCCATGAGGGGCAATTGTTTGGCTGGTTTAACCAATTATTGGGTTTATTAGTTGCGCTGAGTTTAATTATCACCTGTGTGTCGGGCTTTTTTATGTGGCACAAACGCAAACCGCAGAATAGTTTAGGCGCACCAACTGCCGTAGCTGAGTTAAAACTAGGCTATGGGTTTTTGGCGATGATTAGCTGCGCGGCCGTGTTGTTGCCCCTGCTCGGAATTTCACTGATTATTTTATTTATTGTCGAGAAAACACTGCTCGCTCGCTGGGGCCGTGCACGCCGATGGCTGTTAGGCACGTCCTAAAAATAGCAATTTTAAGCCCCACAAGGGCAATGTCATTCAATTAAGGATTTCATCTGGTTTTTTAAGAGATTTTACCCGCTACCAGAAACCCCCACCCAACCTCCCCCTTGAAAAGGGGGAGGAGCCAAAAAACCTTAGACGAAGAAATTTCGCGTGTTTTCAAAGCTAACCTGCAGCCTCCGCTTTTTACAAATTACAAGAGCCATTTGCGCGGCGAAGCTGCCTTGCGGGTACATCACCAGGAAGTGATTTATGCACAGGAGGGTTGGAGTGGGGTTGCTGGGTGAACAAAAAACCACTGGGAAAACTGCACCAAAGCCTTAACTTAATGACATTGGGATGGCGCGCTGTCTAATCCGTGGCAGGGCAAACAAAACCCGGATTCCGTTTCACTTCATCCGGGCTACGCCTGTTGTTGATATTAGAAATTGTTAAGCAATTTCCAATGTAACTATCAGCATTTGTTTTACCTCAGGCAAGTATTTAGGTAAAAACAAGCCTGTATAAGCAATTACTTCGCGGTGGCGCAGTAATGGCTACAGCGGGTGATATTTAAAGGACACACCACTACTCAAATACCCTGCCGATTGTTTTCAGCCTGCGCTTATCAGGTTTAGTCTGAAGAAAGGTGCTGAAGAGTTAGGTTCTAATTAACTTATTAACCCGACGAGTCAATAATCACAGTACACCTCACAATGCCAGATAATTCCTGCCGCTGCAGGCGCCTTGTGGTGCATAGCTCGCCGCTGAAACATTCTGTTACAAACCGATACAAGCGCCCCGCCTCTGTTACGACTTATTAGCCGTTGTTTTGTTTTAATAGGCGCTCACAATGCCTAGCCGATGCTAAATAAGGCACAGGAACTTTGCTAAGAAGGCTCTGAAGGAACCTGCAATTTACCCAGTTTTAAAATCGTACCGAGCGGGCAAAGCCTGCACCTGTGCTGCATAAAACTAGGTAAATTGCAGGCTCCTTCAGCGGCTTCCTCATACAGGAACCCACAATGCAACCAATTGTTAAGAGTTTTTTAATCGTTTTACTACTGCCCGCCGCAGCGCAGGCGGCGCCTGCCAAAAATGCTGCGGATAACAGCATTGAAGAGGTGTTGGTGCTGGGTAGCCGCAAAGGCTCCTATACAGAAATTACGGAAAATACCGAGAAACTCGTGAGCACGCCCGGCTCCTTAGGTGACCCATTGGGGGCCATTACCGCACTGCCGGGTGTGATGACGCCAGCACAAGGCGGCGCGCCTGCCGTGCGGGGCTCCTCCCCCAGTGATAACCGCTATTACATTGATGGCTTGCCTGCTAGTTATATTTTTCACGATTTTAATACTTCAATTTTGGATGAACATGTCATTCAAGATTTTCAATTATTTTCCGCAGGTTTCGGTGCGCCCTATTCCAATGCCACTGGGGCTATTTTTGATATACGCCTGCGCGATCCGCGCCACCAGCCCATCAGCACTACGCTCAATGCGTCTGTGTTGCGGGCGGGGGTTTTTCTAGAAGGTGCCGTCAGTGAACATTCGGCATTTTATTTATCGCTGCGCCAGGGCATGCTGCAATATTTATTACGCAAGGATGATAAGCCAGATGAAAATGGTGTGCGCATTGAAGCGCCGCCGTCCGACGATGATTATCAATTTAAATACCTGTGGGATATTAGCCCGCAGGATCAATTAACGCTGACGCTGGCAGGCGCCCACGACGGCATAGAAGCGGATATTACCGAGGCTCATGAATACGTCGCACGCAACCCAGATTTTGCCGGGCGCGCCAAAATTGATAAGGGTTTTGCCACGCAGGGCGGACGCTGGCAACACAATTTTGATTCCGGCGGCAACACACAAATAAGCCTGGCGCAAAATAATAATTCCGACACCATCAGCTGGGGCGATGATTATTTTTTCAAAACCGATTTTACTAATTCGCTGCTGCGCGCCGTTATTAGCCAACCCCTGGGTGCACACACAGTAACCCTCGGCGGCGAATTAAATCGCTACGACTACACCTACACAGTGCGCATGGTCAATATAGTTTGCACGGAATTTGAACCGGATTGCGACGGCAATCGGCGCGGGATTATCGAAGGCAGCCGCACAGTGGATGTCAATCATCGCATGCTGTACCTCACGGATAATTGGCAGCTGAGCGATAGAGTGAATATTGATGTAGGCGTGCAGAACAATCACAACGATTTTACCGATGAAGATTTTCTCCACCCGCGCGCCGCATTAAGTGTGCAAATGCTTAAAACCTTGGCGCTTACGGCGTCGGCTGGCCGTTACGATCGCTTCCCGGATATAGATACCGTCATGCCGCTGGTGGGCAACCCAGAATTAAAATCGCCGCAGGCTGAGCATTTCACCCTAGGTTTAAAAGGTAATGTGCGCGAGCTGTGGAATTGGAGCCTGGAAGGCTACAGTAAAAGGCTCACGCAATTGCCTCTCAGCCTGGATGAACAGCAGCCCGATGCCGAGCGGTTGTACAGCAACGATATTAAAGGCGATGCGCACGGCCTGGAATTAATGGTGAATCGCGAGCGCGGTGATAATTGGTATGGTTGGATGTCGCTGAGCTGGTCCCAGAGTGAGCGCACGAATCTGCGCACGGGGCAAACACGCACCTACACACTGGATACCCCGATCCTATTTAACATCGTCGGCAATTATCAATTTAATGCTGCGTGGAGTGCCGGTTTTCGCTTCAGCGCCAAAAGCGGCCAGGCGACGACGAAAATTATCGGCGTGCGCGAAAACCCTTATTTCCCTGGGCGTTATGCACCTGTGTATGGCGAAGCCTACCAGGACAGACTGCCGATTTATTCCCGTTTAGACCTGCGCGCCGAGCGTAAAACCCAGTTTTGGGGTTATGAGGGCAGTGTTTATTTTGATGTGATTAATGCGCTGAACCATAGAAATGTCACTGGCATTAATTTGGATTACGAGCAGGTGAATAAAAATGGCGAATTACACCTGGAGGAATCCCGCGAGATGGGCATTTTGCCCTCTGTAGGTGCCTCAATTCAGTTTTAAACCCTTGGTGTTGCTCATTTTATTAACCCGGCGGCTGTTAGTGCCGGGTTAATAAGTCGCAGGCGCAGCTCGCGTCGAATCAGGCACTACCTTCTGGTAAGCTGCCCGGCCGCTACCCCCTGCGCTTAGGACACAGCGCATGATTTGTTAACCCGGCACTAAAACCTGCCGAGTTAACAGCCCATTGAGCAGGCAAATTCAGCCACTGGGCCGCCCCACAGGCTTCTTACATTAACCTGAGCACTCCCTATGAATCTCCTGCGCCTAGCCGCCCTGCTGTTTTGGCTACTGAGCCCGTTATCAAAGGCTGAGGACATTGCCCGCGATTTGCGCGGCAATGGCGCAGCGCCCAATCACAACGACGGCGGTTATTTTGAACTGGGCTTTGGCGCCGCCTATGTGGTGGACCCGTTTGTGGCGGAGCGCAAAGACTGTCATAGCCGCACCGTCTGCCCGTCGCTCATAGCCAGCGGCGCCTACCGCTACAAAGGCGCCTTTATTGAGCTGGCCGATGCCACCTACGACGGGCTTAATCTGGGCTATGGCCTGTGGGATAACGAACACTGGGCGGTCGATATACTCGCCATGAATCTCTTCGGTGAGGCCAGCAATGACGACCGCACGAGCGATGATCCTGAGCGGCAAAAAGATCTAGCGCTCATCCAACGCTCGCGTGCGTTTATCGGCACCGGCACGCGTATTACCGGCTATTTTGGCAATACCATTGTGCAGCTGCGCTGGGTGGGCGACATCAGCGGCAACCACGGCGCGGCCGGCTCACTGCGGCTTGGGCAGAGCTGGCAATACCGCAATTGGAATTTCCACGGCGTGGTAAGCGCCGACTGGTTATCCCGCAAGGCCACCAACTATTGGATTGGTGTTACCCCCGCCGAATCCACCCAGCGTTTTCCCGCTTACCAAACGGACGGCTCTACCTATTTCTCGGCCGAAGCGGGCGTTACCTACCCCATCAGCGATCACTGGGTGGGCCGCACCTATCTGCGCTACTCCGCGCTGCCCAGCCAGGTGTCGCAAAGCCCTTTGATGGATGAACACTACGCGCTGGTGTTAACCGCTACGGTTAGCTATGCCTTTTAAAGGTGTTTTAGCAACCCTGTTGCTCGGCCTGCTCAGCGGCGCGCTCTGGGCTCAGGAGGAGAGCGGCGCGCAGCTTGCGGCCAAGCCCAATAAATGTATTGCCCTGCGCAAGGGGCAGGCCTGTTATCAAACGGTTAACTTCTATTGGCGCACACCGGCCGAGGGGGATTATTGCCTCTATGCCGAGGGCCAGAGCGCGCCCCTGCACTGCTGGCAGGGCGCAGGCGCACCCCCTTTGCGCTACGAATTTGTCGGCCAACAGAGCCAAACCTTTGTCATTCGCTCAGCACAAGGCGTGCGCCTTACTCAGCTGGATCTGGTGGTGGCCTGGGTGTATACCTCGGGCCGCCGAGACAGCGGCGGCTGGCGGCTTTTTTAAGAGAATTGCTCATGACTGCTCAGGAACATATTTTAGTGGTAGAGGACGACACCTCCCTGGCCGCCTGGATTTGCGACTACTTAAGCCAGCACAACTACCGGGTGAGCCTAGCCACCAGCGGCAGCTTGGCGGTGGAGCGCATCGCCAGCGAGCGGCCTGATTTGGTGGTGTTGGATTTAATGCTGCCGGAAAAAAACGGCTTTGATGTCTGCAAAGAGGCGCGGCAGTTTTTCGCCAAACCTATCCTGATGATGACCGCCTCTGGCGATGAGGTGGATGAAGTGCTGGGGCTTGAATTGGGCGCCGACGATTACATCACCAAACCGGTCAAACCCCGCGTTTTACTGGCCCGTATCAAAGCGCTGCTGCGCCGGGAGCCGGGCAGCAGCCTTGAGAGCAGCCGCAGCTTTGGCCGCCTGCTCATAGACGCCCACTCCAAATCGGTGAGCGTGGCAGGCGCCGCGCTGGACATCAGCCCCCACGAATTTGATGTGCTCTGGCTGCTGGCCAGCCGAGCGGGTGAAGTGGTCAGCCGCACCGAGCTTATCAGCCAGCTGCGCGGCATCGAATACGACGGCTTTGATCGCTCGGTGGATATTCGCATCTCGCGGCTGCGCAAAAAACTCGGCGACAGCGCCGAAACCCCCAGCAAAATTAAAACCGTCTGGGGGCGCGGTTATATGTTCGCTCCAGACGCCTGGCAATAAACCCCATGCGCGGTCTGTTAGGCACACTGATTTCCGTGGTGTTAATCGCCGTGGTGGGCCTGGGCTGGTTAATCTCCCAGGTGTACTCCCAACTCAACGGGCAAAACGGCCAGCCTGACAACCCTTACATCAGCCTGGGCCGTCAGCTGGCGCAAAGCCTGGATCAAGCCGACGCGCAGGCGGTGCTGCAGCATTGGCCCAGCGATGGGCCGCTAGAACTGAGCCTCGCCGATGAGGCGGAATTTCCGCTGCCTGACCATCTGCACAGCCAATTGCTCAGCGGCGAGGCGGTATTGCTGGAGGATAATCGCCACCTGCTGATCAATTATTTTTTACCCCAGCGCAAGGCCGTGCTCACGCTCGCGGTGCAGAGCCCGTCAAGCCGCAGCGAACAGACCAGCATCACTCTCACCCTAGTGTTTTATTGCGGCCTAATTTTCATCTTAATACTCTGCCTCTACCCCTTGGTGCGGCGCTTGATGTTGCTGCAGGAATCCGCCCGCGCTTTTGGCGCAGGTGATTTAACCGCCCGCATTGAGCCGAGCCGTTGGTCCTACATTCGCTCCTTGGAGGAAGCCTTTAACCAAATGGCCGAGCGCGTGCAAAACCTGTTGGCAGACAACCGCCTCCTCAGCCGCGCCGTTTCCCACGACTTAAAAACCCCCATAGCACGCCTGCGCTTTGGCTTTGAGATGCTCGAAGAGGCGCGCGATGCCGAGCAGTCCAGCCGTTATTTACAGCGCATAGGGCAGGATTTAACCGCTATGGAAGCGCTCATCAATCGGCTGTTGGATTACGCCAAATTAGAAGAGGGGCACATTAAACTCGATATTCAGCCGGTGAATCTCAACCGCCTGGTAGAGCGTTTATGCCAGCAACTGCCCGAAGGTGAACGGCACCTAAGGCTCGAAGCTGCCGCGCAGGAACTCTGGATCAATGCCGACAGCCACTACCTGGCCATGCTGATCAATAACCTGCTCAGTAACGCCATGCGTTACTCGCGCCAGCAAATAAGTGTTAGCGCCTGGCAGGATAAACAGCGGGTTTGGCTGCGCATCAGCGATGATGGCCCAGGCATTCCCAGCAAAGAGCGCCAACAGGTATTAAAACCCTTTGTACGCGGCCAGGCCTCACAAGGCCACGGCATGGGGCTGGCGATTGTGGAGCGAATTGCCGTCTGGCATAAGGCCGAACTTACTTTGGCGAGCGATGAAATATTGGGCGGCCTGTGTGTACAGATTAGTTTTGCCGCGATAGAAACACCCTGAGGACAGGGCACAGGTTTAATTGGCAAAAGACTAAAGCGCTGCTGGGCGTGTGGCTGGGAAAGGAGGTTTTTATAAAATCTGCAATTTGCCTATATTAAAAATCGCTCCGGGCGGTTAGGTCCTGATGCCATTCAGATAAGAGTTTCGGCACTGCCAAAACAAGTGTATTTACCCTCTAGCCCGGATGGAGCGCAGCACAATCCGGGGTTTGTTCGACCCACCCTGGATTGCGTTTCACTTCATTCGGGCTACGCTATTAGGCACAAAATCCTTAACTTATTAAGCCGCCACTAAAACCCGCCGGGTTAATAACAACTCTGCCAAAATAACACCCATCAAACGGCGCCCGCCTGATAACAGGCCAACAATATGGCTTCTAACTCGGCGGGTTTAGTCGGTTTGCTGAGAAAATTATCCATACCGTATTGCGCAAAATTATCGGCAAACTGATCAAGCGCGTGGGCTGTCATGGCGGTAATAATAATCGGCTGGCCGTTATTACGACGCATATTCAACCTACGAATCTGTTTAGCGGCTTGCCAGCCATCCATCACCGGCATTTCACCATCCATTAAAATTAAATCCACCGCCTCGGGATGCGCCTGACAGTATTCCACTGCGGCGCGGCCGTTTTCTACCAAAACAGGTTCGATGGCGTATTTTTTTAATAAACCGCTCACCACCATTTGATTCACCGGATTATCTTCCGCCACCAAAACTTTAAGCGTACTTAAATTGGCGTAGGTTTTAGTTGGCGCAAGGGTTTCGGTAGAAGTGCTAACACCTAAAACCAATTGCGCAACGGCCTGATAAAACGCTTTATTGCTACAGGGCGTCACTAATAAACGTGTGGCTGCATCTAAATTCGCTACAAATTGCGCACAGTATTCAGGCGCGACAATTAACAGCGGAATATCACTATTAGCGCGCAGCAACTGAATATAAGCCGCTAAATCCTCATGCTTGGGGTCTTTCACCTGGCAGTGGACCATCACAATTGCCAACTGCTGCGGGGCTTGCTTAGGCAGCCTGCGCAATAAAGTGGCGCGATCCGGTACGCACTCTAGCGGCAACTGCTGATACTTTAAGAGTGCGCGAAAATGCTCCTCATACAAAGAGCCGTCGGAGGCCATATAAATAGCTGAGGGCGCGGCAGGCAGCGCTGGTTTTTGCTCGCCCAGCTCAACGGGGCGGACGGGAATCGTGAACCAAAAGGTTGATCCTTCACCCGGGCGGCTGTGTACACCAATGGCACCGCCCATTAATTCCACCAATTGTTTACAAATTGCCAAGCCTAAACCCGTGCCGCCGTAACGCCGTGTGGTGGAGCTATCCGCCTGGCTAAAAGGCTTAAATAAACGCTGTATCTGTGTTGGGTCTATGCCTATGCCGGTATCCTGAATCGAACACACGAGCGCAGGCGCCGCTGGTGTATTCGCCGCTGGCTCAAGGCGCACCAGGATGCGGCCCTGGGCGGTAAATTTAAATGCATTGCCCAATAAATTCACCAACACCTGCCGCAACCGCACCGCATCGCCCAAAATAGCGGGCGGGCACTCAGGCGCACAGGTAATCACAACTTCAATATTCGCCTGGCGGGCCTGACGCAAAAATAACGCCGCGCTTTCATGCAACAATGCTTCAGGCTCTAAGGCGGCGATTTCCAACTCAATTTTATTGGATTCCAATTTAAGGTGATCCAATATTTCATTAATTAATGTAGTGAGTGTCTCGCCGGATTGCTCAATGGTGGCGACGTATTGGCGCTGCTGGGGGTTAAGTTGCGTCTCTGCTAATAAATGCGCCAAACCAATCACACCGTTCATGGGGGTGCGAATTTCATGGCTGACGGCTGCTAAAAATTCACTTTTGGCCTGCGAAGCGCGCTCCAATTGCAATGTGCGCTCATGCACTTTGGCCTCTAATTGCAGCGAATAGGTATTTAATGCTTCGTCTTTGCGCTTAAGCGCGTCGGTCATATCGTTAAAAGTGCGCGCCATAATACCCAGTTCGTCCGAGCGCTCCAGCAAATAGCTATCAACCACGGGGGCAGTGGCCGCTTGTTGCGCAGTTAAACTCTGCATCACACGCGTAATACACATCAGCGGCTTGCCCACCATGATGCGCACAATAAAATAGAAAATAAACGACAGCAGCGCAGTTTTAAAAGCGGCGCTAATAATAGTGATCAAAAAGGTATGCGCGGCGCGATTTAAAATAACATCAGAATTACTGGTCAGCACCAGGGTGCCCACTTTTTGATTAGTGGTAAAGCCACCGGCATAGAATAGGTCGTATTCAAACCTATATTCTTCTAAAAATGGCTTGGTTAGGGGGCGCAACAATTGCCAAGCAGAAAACAAGCGGTGTTTATCGGTTGCGGGAGTGAACTCGTTTAGCACACCGCCTTTGGCGTCCAACAATTTAACGCTTAACACATCGTAATTAATACCTAGCACACCCTGTAGGGTAACCCGCGTCTGCTCTTCATCGACATTCCAGAGGGATTTGGAAATAATGGGTGCAAAGGTAGTGGCGATATTTTCCACCTCTTGGGTGAAACGCTGTTTTTCATTTTGATATTCCAAGGCCAGCTGCCCGATGGTTAACACAATCGCCAAACTGAGGTAAATAGCTAAAACCACCTGTAATAAGCGCGCCGCCAAAGAAGTAGTTTTAACCCGTACCATGTGCCTCCGCAGGTATATTGGTTAATACCCTATGAAATTTGGTAGATATTCTGAGAGTCTTAATAGACTGCCTATGAAAAAGCGCCGGAACCACACATTATGGCCTACGGCCATTCGATTTACTGTTATTGATCCGGGGACAAAAATAGATCGGGACGATTATTGTGTCTTTTTATGAAAAGCCCCATAGGCCACAACACATAGGGCCCGCATGCGGGAATTATAAACGGTGCAGAAGTATTTAGCAGCCGATTAAAATACCCATCGCTGACCACAAAAAGGATCATGCCATTCATTCAACCCGCCGCCCAAGCTCCACCGGCTGGCCTTGCCACCACAGCGCTTATTAACCCGGCGACAAAACTGGCGCCGATACGTGGATCTACTTGTTTTAGCGGGGCTCGCGGCGCCTTAGGCCACCGGTGCTGCATCCATGGCAATGTCATTAAATTAAGCGTTTCGACGTCGCTACATCAATGAAATTGACGCAGCAGCCCGGATGGAGCGCCGCGTAATCCGGGGTGGTTCGACAAAACCCGGCTTAGGTTTCACTTCATCCAGGCTACATCAGGGGGCAAAAATCCTTAACTTAACGACATTGCCATCCATGGCGTCTTCATGCAGTCGTCCGCTTTTTTTGCCAAATTTGCCTTGCCAGACAGTCGCCGCTAACGTATATAAACAAGCTACTAAACAATAGCCACTCAGAGCTATATTGCATACAGGCTGCAAAGCCCTTTAACAGCTTGTTGAACGGCATTAACCTATTTCAACACGCTGTTAATCAGTATGCGCGCTAATAATAACAATTGTATTCAGGGCAAACTCACCATGCGCAAAATTATTGTGGCATTGTGCATTTTTTTAGCGGCCTGGCCAAGTGCCGCCCATGAATTGCACGTGCGCTATCCATCGATTCAACACCCCTATTACGCCAAACGAGACGTGTTTTTTGTCACCCTTTTGCGCATGGCGCTAGAGCGTTCAGGCGAACCCTATAAATTAATTAATGTGGATTTTTCCGAATATAGTGAACGGCGCAGTGTGTTACTGCTGCAGTCAGATCAATACGATGTGCATTGGATGAACACGACCGCCGAGCGGGAACGAGAATTATTGCCCGTGCGCATTCCCCTGTGTAAAGGGGTCATAGGTTGGCGGGCGTTTTTTATTCGCCCAGAGGATCAAACGCTGTTTGATAAAATAACCACAGTCAAGGATCTGCGCCCATTGATTTTTGTACAGGGACACGATTGGGCCGATGCCGATATTCTGCATAAAAATGGTTTTTTGGTGGAGCGCGCACCCAACTGGGCGGGCCTATTTAAAATGGTGGCCATGGGCCGGGCGCAGCTGTTTCCTCGCTCCATTTTTGAAATTATCGCCGAACAAAAAGAGCCGAGCAGCCAGGGTTTGGTCATTGAAAAAAACCTACTGCTGCGCTACCCCGCCGCTTATTATTTTTTTGTAGCCAAAAATAATCACCGGCTTAAAAATGCACTGGAACGCGGATTAATGAAAAGCGTTGAAGATGGCAGTTTTGACCAGTGGTTTTTTACTACCTATGGCGATCAACTAATGCAACTTAACCTGGAGCAGCGGCGCATTTTGTCAATCGACAACCCAGACTTACAAAAACACCTCTCCATGCAGGATCAACGCCTGTGGTTTAGCATTGAATGGTTTAAACAGGCCAAACAAAAATACGCGGCTGCAAACAAATAAACTACCGGACAAAGATAATTCGCCGCTGACTCAAATGGGCCTATGCTCTGTACCTTGCCCCGGCGTAATAAACAGAAGTTTGGCGGAGGCAAGGATTTGGGCGGTGTGCCACACGCCTTTAGGCACCACCAGATACTGGCCCTGCTCAGTTAAATCGACGGTCGTATCAGCGGTGTTATTGTGCAGTACAAAACGCACTGCGCCGCTGAGCAACATAACAATTTCATCACCCTGCGGATGCATCTCCCAGCTGCCCCAATCCTCATTAAAACTGTGGCAGGCAATCAATTCGTGGCCTGCAAAATCGCCATAGACCTCGTCCAAGCGCCCATATAAACCTGCATCAACAGGTTCAACATGGGCTTGTTTGGCGGGGGTTAAGACAACACAATTGTCAGTAATCTGCAGGGGAAATAACATTGAGACTCCAATAGAAGCGAAGCGCATTAAATTGATCAACAACAGATTGCCTATTTTGAATATAGGGCACGTCCAGAAATTTGAGATTCCTTAGCCTTAGCCCGCTTCGCAAATAGCCTTGAGCCTATCTAATGCTTTTGGCCATACCTGCGCCATAAAATCTGCGTATTCATCCATAATATCCTGCTCGACGATTATTTTGGTGCCGCCATCAATGGCTACAAATGTGTAATTTTCATAGGCTGGCGCCCAGGCGCGCACGGCTTCGCTGCTGGTGTCTTCAACACCATTGGCAATGGTGCCAAGGTGGCGAATGGAGGTAAATTGATTGGGGCGGTGTTCGGCAATTTCAGACAACATACCGTCGCCTGATGGAGATAAAAATTTAATTTTTTCACCCTGCTGCCAAACACCCTCATAATAAGATCCTTCACAAAAGGCTGTTGTCCAGTCTCGGTAGCTATCTTGGGTGAGCATAGCGCTGAAAACCTGCGCTACAGGTGCGGCTATATTAATTTCAAAATGAATTTGTTGCATAAAGGCCTCGCAGGAGTAGTGGATTTTATAGGGTGAACAGTACAGTGTTAATAAATATTGGCAATGTAACCATCTGCGCTGGTGGCGATAAATACTGAGCATTGCAATTGCATGGGTTTACCTATTTATTTTGTGCACGCGAGAAATTTAGTGTGTTAGGCAGTGTGGCTGAGTCGTTTTTGCCGGGCGCTGTATTGTAGTGATTAGACGTGTGCGCTTGCCTGGGGTGGCGGTTTTTATGCGCAGAGCTTAGGCGGTAATTTTTCTACTGCAAAGGTTTTTTGAGTTGAAGCGTGCGGATGACTGTCGGCGATTTTTTAACTTGTCTGCATTCCCACGCGGAGCGTGGGAACGAGGGTGGTGCGAACAACCTGTGCGAAGTCTGCATTTGTATGCAGAGTCTGGGCTTGAATAACCTGAGGTTAACCGAGTAACTGTCGAACAACCGCAGGTGTTCATTAAACCTAATCGTTGATCCAACAGCCCACACTCAATAACAACATCTGGGCGTCTACGTCGTAGCTGGTAATTTCCAGGCGGGCAAATGCTTCCGGGGCAAAACGCCACTCGGCCCCTAGGCCTAGGGTGATTTGGGCGCTGGTGTTTTGCTCGTAAATATCGTTATCACCGCTGTTGTCATTGATGATGCCAGCAATGCCTGCGCGCAGGTAGGTGTGCAGGTTTGTGCTGGGCTGCCAAAAATAATAACCGGCAGTCAGCGAGGGTATTTGGTAGTTAATTTCTTGCGCCGGGCCGAGGGCATCGTTGCGCGGGGCAACGCGCGCGGCACCTAAGTCGGCGTAGGCGAGTTCTGCAAACCAGCGCGCATTAATGGGGTAGCCCAGATAAACGCTAAAACCGGCATCGGAGCCGTCAACCGTGTGCCAGCCGCTGCCGTTTTCCTGTGGGTTTAGTTGGCTTGCGCCAAGACCTATGCCGCCGTACAGGGTATCGGGCATCTCCTGCGTCGCGGCTAGCGCCGCCTGGGTAAGCGCGATGCTGCTGATCAAAGCAGTGAGTAACACTCGGTGGCTGGTGCCCATGGCATCCCTCCTGGTCCTGTTGGGTTAGTGGCTGCGCCCCCGCCGCTTGCGCAGATACACAGCGGCGAGAGTCAGCAGAAATAGGTACAGATCACTGGCGCCGCCGCGCACGGCCGTGCGCATTTTGCTGGGCGGTTGTTCGCGGTCGATAACCTGGTCGTTATTAAAGTCGCCGTTTTCGATCCGGTCAGAGTAGCCGTCGCCATCGGTGTCGGTATCGCGGTAGGCGAGCAGGCCGTCCTGGTCTAAATCGATGTGGGCGCTGTTGGCGTCGTCTAGGCCGTCGCGGTCAGTGTCTTTACCTCCAGTAAAGTCGGCATCGAAGGCATCGTCAATGCCGTCGCGGTCTTGGTCGCGGCCGGTGGGTTTGACCAGGCCGCTCTCTAGGTTGTCCGCCAAGCTGTCGCCATCGCTATCGGCATCAAACGGATCGGGAATACCGTCGTTGTCGGTATCGCGCAAGGCGGCTGCCTGGCCGAGGGCATCATCGAGGCCGTCGCGATTGGCGTCTTGGCCGTGGGTTTGGTCTACATCCTGGCTGTCGGCGAGGCCGTCGTTATCCGTATCGGGCTTGCCCTGTGCGTCTGGGTCGAAGGCGTCGTCCAGGCCGTCTTTATCGCTGTCTTGGCCGCGTGGAGCGGGGGCGCCCGCTTCGAAGTGATCACTCAAACCGTCGTTGTCGCTGTCGCGGTCTAGGCGATTGGGGATGCCATCGCCGTCGGCATCGCCCTCGCCTTCTAGTACATCCGCTAAGCCGTCGTTGTCGTCGTCGCTGTCGCGGCTGTCGGGCACGCCGTCGCCGTCGCTGTCGGTATTGCTGCCGCGCAGCTGTTGGTCGCCGTCGGCGGCGTCGTCCAGGCCGTCTTGGTCGCTATCACTGCGCGCGTCGATGCGACCATCGCGGTTGTTATCCAAGCCGACGAAGGGCGTCTGCTTGATGTCCGGGCGGCCATCGTTATCGCTGTCCAGATCAATTATGTCCGGGCTGCCGTCGCCATCGCTGTCGGGCAGGTCGGCGGTGACTAGGTCCTGGCCAGCATCGGCAAAGCCGTTGTGGTCGCGATCCTGCAGCCCCGCTTCCTGTGTATCGAGCAGGCCGTCGTTGTCGCTGTCCAGATCAAACAGGTTGGCCACACCATCGCCGTCGCTATCGAGCAGCTTGAGGCCATCGGTGATGCCGTCGTGATTGCTGTCGGCGCCGCCTAAGCTGTCCACATCAAAGCGCTCGTCGAGGCCATCGCCATCGCTATCGAGGCCGCTGATGCGGTTTTCCAGGCCATCCAACACGCCGTCGTTATCACTGTCTTCATCCAGATAATCGGGCAGGCCGTCGCCGTCGGTGTCCCGCAGGGCGGGCCGATCCAGGCGGCCATCATGGTTGCGATCCTGACCGTCTGCGCCGCTGGGCGAAGCGTCGAGCAGATCGTCTATGCCATCGTCGTCTTGGTCTTGGCCACTCAAGCCGAACTCCAAGGCGTCGGGGATGCCGTCAGCGTCGCTGTCCAGATCAGCACTATCGGGGCTGCCGTCCTGGTCGGTGTCTATCAGGCCTAAGTCATCCACGCCGTCCCGGTTCAGATCGACGCCCTGGGTGCTGTCTACGTCAATGGTGTCGTCTAGGCCGTCGCCATCGCTGTCCCGACCGCTCAGTTGGTTTTCAATATCATCGCTGAGGCCATCGTTATCGCTGTCGTTGTCGCGGTAGTCGGCTTTGCCGTCGCGGTCGGAGTCGCCCGCGCCCTCAAGGCTGTCGGGCAGGCCGTCGTTGTCAGAATCGCGGTCCAGATAATCGGCTATACCGTCGCCATCCGAGTCCACGGCGCCTTCCACGCTGTCGGGGATGCCGTCGTTATCGGCGTCGCGGTCGCGGCTGTTGGGGGTGCCGTCGCCGTCGCTGTCCAGATTGCCCTCAAGGCTATTGGGCAGGCCGTCACCGTCCATATCCTCATCCACCGGGTCGGCCAGGCCGTCGGCATCCAGGTCGGCTTGGACGCTGATGCGAATGGTGGCTATGTTGGAGCTGAGTGTGCCGTCGCTGGCGCTGAAGCTAAATTGGTCGCCGCCGGTGTAGCCCAGAGCGGGTGTGTACAGCCAGTTAGGCCCGCTGCCGCTGAGTGTGCCGTGGCTGGGGGGCGTCACCAGGCTGTAACTGAGGCTGGAATGCTCGGCATCCTGGGCGCTCGCCTGCAGGCGCAAGGGCACCCGCTCAGTGGCCAGCAGGTCGGCGTTGCTGGCCTGCGGGGCGGTGTTGCTGGGGGTTACGCTGAGACTAAACGGCGCCAGGCTGCGGCTGAGCTGGCCGTCGCTAACGCTGATGACTATGCCGGGGTAGTCGCCTATATCCGCCTCAGTCGGGCGGCCACTGATGACGCCCGTGGCGGGGTCAATACTGGCCCAGCTCGGCACATGCACAGCGCTAAAGCTGAGGCTATCGGCGGGGTCACTATCGCTCGCCTGGGGCGCAAAGCGGTACTGAGCACCTGCCGCGACGCTCGTTGGGCTGCTGCCGCTGATCAGGGGGGCATCGTTGAGCGGGCTGATGTCGAGGCTGAGCTGTTGAGTGCGCAGGCCGCCTCTGCCGTCGTCGGTACTGAGGGTGAACTGGGCGGCGGCCGGTCCGCTTAAGTCCGCGCTGGGGTTAAAGACTAGGCTGGCCAGCGCCGAGTTGAGGGCGGCCAATGATGCGCTAAAACGCCACTGGCTTGGGCTGCTGCTCAATAGCGTCAGGCCTGCGGCCTCAAGCTGTACCGTGCCACCCACTACCGTCAGGGTGACGGTTTGGTTATCGCCATCGGCATCGCTCAGGCTGAAGATACCCATGGCCACATCGGTTTGATCCTCCGTCACAGGCGGCACAGTGCCTAGGCTGATCACAGGTGCATCGTTGCTGGCGGTGAGGCTAAAACTGAGGCTGCGCTCATCCCACAGGCCGCGCCCATCATCGGTGCGCACCAGCAACTGGGCAGCGCCGGGGCCGCTTAAATTGTTATCCGGCGTGAAACTCAGGCTCGCCAATACAGCATTCAGCGCCGTCACTGAACCCACAAGGCCCACCGCCGTGTCGCCGCTGCCATCGCCCAATAACACCACCACACCCAGCGGGTTAAAATCCAGCCGGCCGCCGCTGGCCGTGAGGCTCAGGGTCTGCACATCGCCGTCCACATCGGCAATGCTGATACTGCCATTGAGGCTGACTTGGCCGCTGTCCTCCGGCAGGGTTTGGTTGGCGGGCAGAGTAATCACCGGCGCATCGTTAACGGCGGTGATGCTCAGGTACAGGGTTGCGCTGCTGCTGCCGTTGTCGTCCTGGGTTGTCACCTGCAGGCTGGCGGCGTTTATGCCGCTGAGGTTGGCAGCAGGGGTGAAGGTAAGGCCCGCCAGGGCGGTGTTGATAGCCGCGAGGCTGCCGCTAAAGGTCAGGCTGTCATCATCGCGGCCATCGCCCGCGCTAAAACTGAGGCCGCCAGCAGGCAGAGAGGCCGTGCCGCCACTGAGGCTGAGCGTGACGGTTTGATTGTCTTGGTCGCTGTCGCTAATCGACAACTGGCCGAACAGCGCGCTGCCGATGGGCACAGCCTGGGCGTCTTCCAACACAGCGGGGGCGCTGGGTAGGTTAATCACCGGTACAGCGCTGGGGCTGATATCAAAACTCAGGGTTTGGCTACTGCTGCCGCCCTGCCCGTCATCCGCCTGCAGCCCAATACTGGCCACCTGGCTGCCGCTGAGGTTGGCCCTGGGGGTAAAGGTCAGCCCATCCAGCGCGGTATTGAGTGCGGCGAGGCTGCCGCTCACCTCTAGCAGCACATCGTCCTGGCCAGTGCCCAGCAAAAGGCTTAGGCCTGCCACCGGCAGACTGATACTGCCGCCGCTGACGCTCAGCCGCAGGGTTTGATCATCGCCATCCTCATCGGCCAGCTGCAGGCTGTCCGCCAGGGCAACCGGCCCGTCGTTCTCATGCACCGCTGGCGCTGGGGGCAAGGTGATTAACGGGGCGTCATTGGTGTTGGTCACGGTGAGGTTAAAACTTGCCAAGGCGTTGCTCGCGCTGCCGTCGCTAACACTAATCACAATAGCGGCCGTAGTACCCAGATCACTGTTGGTGGGCGTGCCACTCAGGACGCCCGTGCTGGGGTTAAAACTCGCCCAGGCGGGTTTGTGTTGAATGCTAAACACCAGGCTAGTCCCTGCATCCGGGTCGCTGGCGCTGGGCGTGAAACTGTAGAGGCTGTCCTCCGCCACACTGGTGGCGGGCACACCGCTGATGCTGGGGGGATCGTTGATGTTGGTGACCGTCAGGCTAAAACTCGCCAGGTTGGCGGTGGCACCATGGTTATCGGTAACCGTGATCACTATGTTGCCACTGGTGCCCACATCGGCATTACCCGGTGTACCGGTTAAAGCCCCCGTGCTGCTATTAAAACTCGCCCAGCCGGGTTTATTGCTGATGCTGTAAGTGAGCGTATCGCCGGTATCTACATCAGCCCCAGTGGGGGTAAAGCTGTAGGCGGTGCCCTGGCTGACACTGGTGGCAGGCGAGCCGGAAATCGTCGGTGCATCGTTGATGTTAGTGACGGTCAGGCTGAAACTCGCCAAGTTGGCGGTGGCACCATGATTATCGGTAACCGCGATCACTATGTTGCCACTGGTGCCCACATCAGCATTGCCCGGTGTACCAGTTAAAGCCCCCGTACTGCTATTAAAACTCGCCCAACTGGGTTGATTGCTGATGCTGTAGGTGAGCGTATCGCCGGTATCTACATCCGCCCCAGTGGGAACAAAGCTGTAGACGGCGCCCTGGCTGACACTGCTGGCAGGCGAGCCGGAAATGGTGGGTGCATCGTTGGTGTTGGTGACGGTCAGGTTAAAACTCGCCAGGTTGGCGGTGGCACCATGGTTGTCGGTAACCGCGATCACTATGTTGCCACTAGTACCCACATCCGCATTGCCCGGCGTGCCAGCTAAAGCCCCCGTGCTGCTACTAAAACTCGCCCAGCTGGGTTTATTGCTGATGCTGTAGGTGAGCGTATCGCCGCTATCTATATCCGCCCCCACCGGCACAAAGCTATAAGTACTGCCCTGGCTGACGCTGGTGGCCGGGGCGCCGCTAATGCTGGGCGCATCATTGGTGTTCGCAATATCAAACTGCAGCGTTTGGCTGCTAGTGCCGCCGTGGCCGTCATTGGCGGCTATCTGTATGGCGCCTGCCAGGCTGCCAGACAGATTGGGTGTAGGTGTAAAACTGAGGTTATCCAGCGCAGCGTTCACCGCGCTCAGGCTGCCGCTGAACACCATGCTGGCAGCGTTGCTGCCGTCTCCAGTGGAGAAACTCAAGCCTGCAGTGCTAACGGAGACCGTGCCGCCGGTACTGGTAAGGGTGATGGTTTGATTGTGATTTTCGCTATCGGTAATGGCCACATCATCGGCAAGGGCCAGTGCGCCGCTGTCTTCCACCACCAGGGGTACTGAAGGCAGCGTCACCACTGGCGGGTCGTTGGCGGCGGTAAAACTGCGGGTGGCTTGAGCGGCTGCGTCACCCGCCAGGTTCGCCACGTCCGCCGCAACCGACACACTGCCGCTTAAAACCTGCAGGGCAGCGCCGGGCACGCTCACTGACCAGGCACCTGCGCTCACTGTGCCGGTGTAGCTGCTGCCATTCAGCGCAAGGCTTACCGTCTGGCCGTTCTCCACATGGGCGGCGGTGCCGGTAAACAGCACGGCGGAGTCGTCTTCAGTGCTGCTCACCGCATCGTCCCCGGTGACTGCGGCAATGGTTAACTCGGGGGCGGCTTGGGTGTGGGCAAGGCTGCGGCGCGCTTGGGGTGCAGCATCACCAGCCGAATTGGTCACATCCGCCACCAACACACTACTGGCGGCCAGAGCCTGGGCATCTACCGCTGGCAGCACCAGGCTCCAGCTGCCATCGGCAGCGATGCTCGCCGTGTAGGTTTGGCTGGCGGCAAAGTTGAAGAGTACCTGCGAACCTGCGGCCAGTTGGCTGATGCTGAGGTTGTCAAACCGTACATCCCCTGCCACAGCGGTGGGTTTGCCGTTGGCGGCTAGCTGAAAACCGAGCTGGGTTACAGCGCTTAAATCAAAGCCTGGCGTAACGGCAGATAAATTGCCCAAGCTGATCGCGCTGAGCGCCAGGGTATTCCAACTATTGCCAGTCAAACTGCTGGCTAAGCGCTGAACAATGGCGGCGGTTTTACCGCTGCTGTCTTGAATATAGGGCTGCACCATCAGCTGGCCGTCACTCACATAGGCGGCAGGCAACCAGACCTCAACCGAATAATCAGCGCCGGTCAGATTGAGCGGGCCTAGCGGCGTACTGGTGCTAATCACATTGTTGGTGGCACCCCAGCTCGGTTGTATCGCCAGGAAACCCGCCCCCAAGCTGAGCCTAGCGGCGCCTGCAGCGCTCATCTGCGGTGCTGACCAGGCACCGCTGTTGCCTGCGTTGTAGCTGGCAAGGCTGAGCGTGCGCCCGGCCTCCACCCCAGCGCTGCTGCCGGATACCGACACACTGCTATTGTCCTCACTGAGGTTAACAACATCGTCCCCAGCCACTGTATTAATCGCTAACGCCAGGGCGACAAAATTCACCGTGCTAGCCGCCATGGCCTGGCCGTTAAGGGTGCCGGTAATACTCGCCGTACCTGGCGCCGTGGCGGAGGTAAGCGTGGCGCTGTAGGTGCCATCGCCGTTATCCGTCACCGCACCCAAACTGCCCAGATCGGTCGCCAGCACAACCGTATTGCCTCCCACCGTTAAGGCGTTATTACTGGCATTTCTGGCCTGTACGGTGATCGTGGAGGTGGTATTACCCGTGGCGGCAATACTAGTGGGGCTGGGTGTAATGGTGGAAAAACCGCCTGCTGGCACTTGAATGATCAGGGTGCCGCTGCCCGCGCTGGAGGCATTGCCCGCCGCATCGCTGCTCACCACCTGCAGGTTGTTAGCAGCCCCCGTAGTGAGCGGTGCAAAAGTGCCGCTCGCGGCTGTGGCGCTGCCGGTATCCAGGCTCCAGCTGCCGCTGCCATTGGCGCTGGTGGTAAAACTTGCGCCACCGGCGCTGAGTGTGACGGTCGAGTAGGCCTCCGCCGTACCACTCAACACAGGCGTGGTATCGCTGGTGGTTAGGCTGCTCACCGTTGGCGTCGCAGGCGCGCTGGTATCCACCAGCGTAGTCTGCGGGCTGATAAAAATAGAATTTAACGAGCCATCCAAGGCAAATTCACCCAAGCCATTGGATTTTGCATAGGTGACGTAAAACACCGCCGCCGGTTGTAGGCTGAGGCTCAAGCCCGTTTGGTTATCCGGCAAAACTTCGCGCACTTCCACATCGTCCATGGCTAAATCATTGCCAATTAATCCTGTGGTATTGCTAATTAATTCCAAGGTATTGCTGGCCAGCGTGGCGGTAAATGCACTGGTCACTTCCTGCCAGGGTGTAAGGCTTGCACCAGCCGTATTTAAATTGCCCGAGGGCGCCAGCACGCTGGTGCCACCGGTATTGCTCAAAACAAAATTAACATTGGGTTTAATATTGGCATTGCTGTCATTAATGTTGGCCAGATAGGCGGAAAACACATAGTTTTTACCCACTGTTAAATTAAGCGAGGTCTGCCAAAACGGGTGCGTAGTATCGTTGCCAATATCCACCACTAAAAAACCATCGCCGTTATTCGCGGTGGTTAAATTAAAATAAGAATTGCTGGAATTAGGCGTGCGGTTGTCGTTAAACCAAGCGTATTTCCCCTCGCCCCAACTGCCCTGGGCAATTGAATTGCCGTTGCCGTGTTCACCTAAATAGGTGTAATTCGAACTGAACCCCGTGTTACCAGTTTCAAAACCGCCGTTGGCAACTAAATTGACGCCCGCTGTAGAGGTAAATTTATATTCGTCGTCACTGGCGCCTGCGCCATTGGGCACAGAGGTAACAACAATCGAGGAGGTGTTATCGAGCGTGTATTTGGCGATTTGTGTTTTAAGAGTTTGAATAACTTCTTGGCGCAAACCGCCATCCAAACCGCGCAAAATAATCTCCGGCGCCACCACCACCGGTGTATGAGTGCCGGTTTGGTAAAAATGATAAGCAAGGTCAACACTTTGCTCACCCTCAGCCAGCAAAGAGACCTTGGCCTGGCCCGCCACAGTAGCCCAGGTAACGGAATTAACCGCAGCGGCGGAATTGGCCACAATCACCGCTTCCATATCCACCGCAACGCCGTTGACCGTCGCCACATTCACCCAGCGCGCGGTGGTATTGGGCGATCCGGTATTGCCGCTGGTGCCCGCCGTCACCACGGGCGCCCCGCTAAATAGCAGCTGAGTTGCCTGGGCATAAACCCAGCGCGATTGCACCCAGAAAAAAATAATTAACAGACAACAAACGCCTGCCCTGCGCACCACATCCGGGTTACATCGATACAACATTCGGCCAACAACAGTGAGGATTAAAAGGTGCGGCGGTGCATTCAGGCAATCGCAGCTTAAGTCGAAAAAATGTCGACCTAAGCCGTGCGTTTTTAGTGAATTAAAACCGTCGCGAAACGTGCTTTATCTGAATATAGCAAGCACTTTGAATACCGTCACACAAATCCTCTTTTAGCCAAAAAATAATCTCTGTGTGCGCGCACAAAAAAATGGCGCATTACCACAACGCAAGAAAATAAAAATAAAATCGCCAAAGAATTGGCTGCTGATATTTGTTAATAATCAACGCACCGACAACAAACTACCAACCATTCCAATATCATTAAGTTAAGAATTTCATCTGACATTGCCAGAGGGAAAGGGAGCCAAAAACAAGGCCTCCAGGGTTAGTACACACCATCCCCTCTCCCTTTGGGAGAGGGCTAGGGTGAGGGAGATGGGCTTAAGGAAGCTCTGATTAAGTGTCATTTTCAAAACCGTCGCGGGCAGGAAGCCCGCGCCGGAGCTAGATGGACGTACTCGTGCGTTTTTGAAAATGACACTTAATCAGAGGCGCCTTAACTTAATGATATTGCCACCCCCCTCGGCTAACTGCGCGTAATTACCACCGGCAAAGAATTAGCAGCACGCTTAATAAGTAGGCGCTGATCACCTTAATTAAGTTAATCCATGCGGTACAGACACGAAGTGCCCTCACAGCAATGCTTAATTTTTAGCCCTGACAGGATTTGATGCCACACAGCCTTACATAGCACTGCACCCAGGCAAACAACCCTTAACCTAAGCAGGCAGCTTACATCCGCGAGAGGCGGAGGCTTGCATCCCACACCCCAAGCGCAGGCCGAGCGGCCTTGCCGCGATTGAGCAAGGCTAAGCTCCTGTGTGAAAATGCCGACCATTTTCCCTGGAGCCTTATATGAGTGCATTGATTTTAGATGGCAAACGCCTCGCGCAAAAAACCGAAGCTGAATTAACCGAGCGCGTGGCCGCCATTAAGGCTAAGTCCGGCATCACCCCAATTCTCGCCACTCTATTAGTCGGCGATGACCCAGCCTCCGCCACCTACGTAAAAATGAAAGGCAATGCCTGCCGCCGCATCGGCATGGATTCCCTACAAATTGAACTGCCCGCCTCCACCACCACCGCAGAGCTGCTCGCCCAAATCCACGCCCTCAACGCCGACGCACGCGTGCAAGGCATACTGCTGCAACACCCCGTACCGGCGCAGATCGATGAGCGCGCCTGTTTCGACGCCATCGCCCTAGAAAAAGACGTAGACGGCGTAACCTGCTTAGGTTTTGGCCGTATGGCCATGGACGAAGAGGCCTACGGCAGCGCAACACCGAAAGGCATCATGCGTTTATTGGAGGCCTACGACATTCCCATCAGCGGCAAACACGCTGTGGTAGTCGGCCGCAGCGCCATTCTCGGCAAACCTATGGCCATGATGTTATTAGCCGCCAACGCCACCGTTACCATCTGCCACTCCCGCACCCAAAATCTGGCCGACCACATAGCCCGCGCCGACATAGTGGTAGGTGCGGTCGGCAAGCCGGAATTTATCCAAGCCGCCTGGATTAAAGACGGCGCAGTAGTGGTGGATGCCGGTTTCCACCCCGGCGGTGTCGGCGATATCGAGCTTGCCCCGCTGCTTGAGCGCGCCAGCGCCATCACGCCAGTGCCCGGCGGCGTAGGCCCCATGACCATCAATACCCTGATCTATCAAACCGTAGCCGCCGCCGAAAAAAGCCTTGCTTAATGCGGCTGGATAAGTTCATCAGCCATGCCACCGGTGCCAGCCGCAGCCAAGTACACCAATGGCTGCGGCAGCAGCGCATCGGCGTAAACGGCATCACCTGCACACAGGCGGCCAGCGCCGTTCAGCCGCACAGCCGCATCAGCCTGGATGGCGCCGAGCTCGCGCTGCCCGTGGAGGGCTACTGGATGCTGCATAAACCCGTCGGCGTCATCTGCGCCAACCAAGATGGGCAATATCCCACGGTACTCGACCTACTCAGCCACGCCCTCTGCCCGCTGAATTTACAAATCGCTGGCCGTTTAGATCTAGACACTACCGGCATGGTATTAATTACCAGCGACGGCCAGTGGAATCACAGAGTCACGGCACCGAAAAAACGCTGCCAAAAAATCTACCAAGTGCAATTAACCGAACCACTCGCCCCCGCCGACCAAGAAGCGTTGCGCCAAGGCATTGTATTGCGCGGCGAAACCAAACCCTGCCTACCGGCAGAATTACACGCATTGGATGAACACAATTATTTACTCGGTATTTACGAGGGCAAATACCATCAGGTTAAACGCATGATGGCCGCCGCACGTTCTCACGTCTCGCACTTACACCGTTTAAGTATCGGCGGCCTAAGCTTAAACGACTTAGCCGTCGGCGAATTCCGGCCATTAAATCACACGGAAATAACCCAATTGGCCACCAACCCCCAAACACTCGACCTTGCAGACCTAGCCCAAACCCTTTTGGCAGGCCGAGATAATTCCCATGCATGACGGCGCCTACCACTATTTAATCCAGCAATTAAGCCAAACAACCGGCAGCGCCGTTTGGTTTGCCGAAGAAAGCTGCCGCGACTATTTACCTATGCTCACGGCCTTTAAAGACCGATTACAGCTGCTCACCTCCCGCGTGGATATTTATAACGCCGCCCAAGCCTTACAGCTATCGGCCCATATAAACGACGCCTGCTGGCCCAGTGCGCAGCTGCAATCCGCCCCAATCCAGACCTGTTTTATTCGCATCGCCAAAGAAAAACCCTGGGTGCATCATGTCATTAATCAAGCGCGGCAACATTTACCGCTGGGCGGCCAACTGTATATGGCTGGCCACAAACAAGAAGGCATTAAAACCTACGCCGAAAAAGCCGCCGCATTATTTAACGGCCAGCAAAAAGCGCTCAAAAATGGCGACTTCTACAGCATTGCATTAAGCCAATCCGCGCAGCCTGCCCAAGCACTACTGGCCGATGATGATTACGCGCAGCTGCGGCCTATTTTTAATCTGCAGGAACAAGCCGTTTTATCTAAACCCGGTATTTACGGCTGGGACAAAATCGATCAAGGCAGCGAATTATTAGTCGCCGTTGTGAGCAGTGAACCGCTAACAAATATCACTAATTGCCTGGATTTAGGCTGCGGTTATGGCTACCTAACCCTTGCCACTCACCATTTAAACTGGGGCCTGCGCACCTGCACCGATAATAACAGCGCGGCGATTGAAGCCTGCGCACGCAATTGCACAAGCTTCAATATTAGCGGCCAGTGTGTTCTGGCCGATTGTGGCGAGGGCATACCAGAAAGGTTTGATTTAATTCTGTGCAATCCGCCTTTTCACCAGGGTTTTAATATCGACAACCAGCTCACCCAGCGCTTTTTACAGGCCGCCGCGAAACGCCTAAACGCCAATGGCTCAGCTTATTTTGTGGTAAATCAATTTATCCCGCTGGAGCGTAAAGCCTGCGATTATTTTAAACACTGCGAACTTAAAGCCAGCAACGGGCGCTTTAAAGTGCTGCGTCTGCGCCACCCCAAAACCTAGGAACCCTATGCCCAGCTTGCGCGATAAACCGTTTTATTTAGTCGGCCACAGGGGCCTTCCCGAGCATTATCCTGAAAATACTCTCGCGGGTATTTTAGCGGCCATTGCCGAAGGCGCCGACGCGGTGGAATTTGATATCCAAATCAGCAAAGATAATATTCCCATTATTTTTCACGATGACACACTCCTGCGTACCACCGGTATTAACGGCGAATTAGCTGACTATACTTTTTCACTACTCGAACGCATCAGCGCTCACGAACCGGCCCGGCTAGGCCAAAGCCATTTACCCGAACCCATCGCAAGCCTTGCAACACTCGTTCAAGAATTAAAAAAATGGCCGGAAGTACACGCTTTTGCAGAAATTAAAAGCGAGATTTTTAAACGCCAAAGCCGCGAAAAAACCCTGCACAGTATCGCAGCGATACTTGAACCTATAAAAACTCACTGCAGTATTATTTCGTTTGATTACGACATTTTACAGCTCGCCCAACAAGCGGGTTTTTCCATCGGCTGGGTTTTAGAGGATATGACCCCAGTCAGCCAAGCCGCCGCACACAGGCTACAGGCTAATTTTTTAATTATCGACTACGCGCGCATAGGCGATAATCTCCCCTGGCCTGGCCCCTGGCACTGGTTTGTCTACGACATTACCGACGGCCCCACCGCTGAAGCGGCGATTAACCAGGGCATCACCTATATTGAAAGCTGGGATATCAGCGGATTAAAACACTACTTTGACACAGTTTGACGCCATTATTATCGGCGCCGGTATTCACGGCGCAGGCTTTAGCTACATAGCGCAAGCATTGGGGCTCAACTGCTTATTAATTGAAAAATCAGCCCAGGTCGGCGCCGCCACCTCCAGCAACAGCTCAAAACTCATTCACGGCGGGCTGCGTTATTTAGAATCCGGGCAATTTAATTTGGTGCGCGAATGTCTACAGGAGCGCGCACGCCTATTAAAAGCCGCGCCAGATTTAGTCACACTCAAACCGTTTTATATCCCCGTTTACGCCTCCAGCAGACGCGGCAACACCACCATTGCCATGGGCTTAGGTCTTTATCAATTATTCGGCGGCGGCAGTTTTCACTATTTAAAACGCCAACAGCGGGCGCAATACCCCCTAACCCACGCTCATTTAAACGGCCTGTGGCAATATTGGGATTGCCAAACCGATGACAGCGCCCTCACCCAACGCGTCGTGCGCGCAGCGCAAAATATCGGCTGCAGCCTGCGGCTGAACACCCACGCGCTTAGCCTTGACATGCCTCGTGCCAATGAATATTCGCTCAGGCTCAATGACGGCACACAGGTGCACAGCCGCTGCGTCATTAACGCCGCAGGCCCCTGGGTCAATGAGGTAGCCGCCCTCAACCCACTCCTACCGCAGTCTAGTATCCAATGGGTGCAAGGCAGCCACCTAGTGATTAACCGCCCCGCCTTTGATGGCTGTATTTATTTAGAATCACCGCTGGACGGGCGGCCCTTTTTTATCCTGCCCTGGCAGGGCCAGCAATTAATTGGCACCACAGAAACCCTTATACACAATCCCAATACTGCCGCTATTACCAGCGCCGAGCACGACTATTTAATTAGCAGTTACAACCATTATGTTAGCTCTGCCAAGCTGCGCCCGCAGGATGTTGTGCGTACATTTTGTGGCGTGCGCGTACTGCCAATCCAAACCGCTGACCCCACACACATTAACCGCGCTAAACGGGACACCCATTTGGTTCAACACAGCCGCTCGCCGGGCTATGTAGCGCTTTACGGCGGCAAACTAACCTCATTTTATGCCACGGCCCTAAAGGGTCTACGCCTGCTGGAGCCCTGGTTGACCCGTCCATCACAGGGTTTAAACTTCACCGCCGCCGCCATCACCCAACCGATGTTTTAACCACTTATGATCATTGCACTTGTTATCGGCCTGACGCTCGCTATTGTGCTGGGGCCACTCTTGATGCTCAAACCCAGTAGCGGTTTGCAAAGAATTGCCCAACTGCGGCAAAAAGCCGCCCACATGGGGCTGCTAGTACAGGCTCACCACCATCCAGCCATCACAGCAGAGGGTGAGTGGATGTTTTACCTATTGCCCTGGCCAAGCTTCGCCTCACCGGCAAAACTCGCCACCTGGGCGCTAGTGCGCAAAAACTTTACCCACGAAATTCACTTAAAAGGCCAATGGGATTTCCAGTCTCCGGCGCCTGCCGACACCATCAGCCAAACACTCAAAAACCAGCTGGAATCCTTACCCGACCATATTTCCGGCATTGAATCTACCAGCGCGGGCGTGGGCGTTTACTGGAATGAACGGGGCGGAGAGCGAAACCTAGCGCTCATCTACGCTTGGCTGGATGACCTAGTATCCAGCCTCGCCCTACAGCCCCACCATCGATAAACGCTTTACACCGCCCGCACTCCTGATCAGGTGTATAAAATGCACGCAAAATAGTCACATAGCGGCACAGATGCACAAACATTAGCCAATTTATACCTGCTAACGCTAATAAACTTGCGTATCGAATATTTTCAGCTAACACGTAAATGGCAATTTAAGGTGCCGTAATTGTCCGACCGCTTGTGGTAAAACCTATGCAATACGGAAAAGACCGTTTAAACTGCGATGGTTTGTAAAAATCATTTGTGATGAATTAATTTGTTGGTAAGACGCACCCGAACAAACCAGCCGTTTAAACTGCAGGTACCACACCAATAACAAATCAAGAATTAACAACACCGGCTGGAACAAAAAAACAAGCGAGAGAAAACAAGCTATAAAAAGGAGCGATAATAATTTGTTGTTGGCATCTAGCACCGATAATTAATATGCGCTTACTAGCATTGGCATTGGTTTATTCGCGCGACCAAATCAGCGTACCGCTCGCCAGCGCAGCACACAAATAGCTCAAATAAAATTATTTAAACAAAAATTGTCGGCGCTCCAAGCCATCAATTAAAAACACCCCACAAGGAACCCACAACCGGAAACCAGCAGGAATTGCCTGATATAATCGATATGTAGTCATAACAACACATATTAAAAGCAACCCTCGTTATCAATCACAGCCACCTGCGATTAAAGTGTGTTTTAAACTGTGATTAAAGTTACCTGTTAAGAAGAATACATTGGACCTAGCTCTATCATACCTACTACCCGCCGGTTTATTGTGTCTCGTCGCTTGGGGCTGCGCCCGATTTACCCCCAAGTACAACGCATGGCTGGCTTACGCATTGTTTTCCGTCGCGCCGATACTCACCTTCACCGGCGCCATTGCGCCGCTCACAGGCTTTGATGGCGCCTCGAGCAATGCATGGTTATTTGGCTGTACCTTTCTTACACCGTTTCTTGCTCTACTGCTGATGACTTTGCCTCGTCAAATCGTCAACCACCCTCTGCGCTTTCTCACCGTCTGCCTCAACCCCATTTATATGGTCAGCGGCCCAATACCCACCAACATCCGCATTGCACAAATACGCAGCTGGGCCATTTTTAAACGGCGTTTTCACGTCTACCATCGCTACGCCATAGTAGGCGCTTTTTTCCTCTTTGTAGCCGCGCCGGGTTTTCAAAAACTACTCGCCCTAAAAGCCTCCAGCCACCCCCTGGATACAGTTTTATTCGGTTTATCCTTCGAGTTTTATGTCTACTTTAATTTTGCCGGCTATAGCTTACTGGCCATGGCCGCCATGCGCCTGCTGGGCCTTAACGCCCCACTGAATTTCCGACAACCCTTTAGCGCCACCAGTGTGGTGGAATACTGGCAACGCTGGCACGCCTCCTTAAGCAATGTGCTGCGGGTACTCTTCTTCAATCCCTGCAAAAAGCGCTGGGGCACCTGGATCGGTGTATGCGCCACCTTTATGGCCTCCGCCATTTGGCACGGCACCACCATTAACTTCCTCATGTGGGGCGCGTTTCAAGCGGCCATGTGGTGTTTTTCGCGTTGGCTGTTCCTCAATAATGCACCTAAACTTGGCCAGTATTTGTTATTGATCAGTGCAGTTACTATTGGGCGGGTGATATTTTCCGAGGTGGATCATGAATTATTGATCACTAAACTCGCAAACCTACTGACCTGGGACACCAGCAGTAGCCTAATGGCTGGCGCAGTTGTGGCGGCGATAGGCAAACTCGATTTAGCCCGCATTGGTTTAGCCTGTGTAGTACTGCTAGTGGAACCTTTACAAACCCTATTTGGCAACCCCAATAAACGTTACAAAACACTTAGAATACCGTTTTTTTCAACCTTTTTGCTTTTGGTGATTGTGTTATTTTCCGGTGGAGATGTAAGTAATGCCGTGTATGGGGCCAGGTGAAAATAGGTTCACAATTGATCATCTAATCAAGCTATGATTGGACCTCGTTTTTTATCCTTAAGCTGCTCGCATCCTCAATGAATTCATTCTTTTTAATACTGATCACAACCCTATTACTCGCCTGTATCAGCTCATGCAAGAACCACTCGAACAACAATGGTCAACCTCCCAAGCAAATTCCACCCAACCCCGATCAAAGTACCTCTTATTCCTCTGACGCTGACGCTCTAGCCATTGAAGGGCGCTATGAAGCTCATGGGGATCATAGCGTCACCCTTGCGTCAGCGGCCAGTAACCTGAGTTTTATGGCGGCAGGCTCACAGTTACAATTTACCGCCAGCGCGGAATTCGAGCAGGCGTTTATCGATGTGTTAGTCGACGGACAATTAGCGCTCAAAGCTTACAAGTTGGAACGCAACACTAGTGCTCTGAATATTAATCTTGGAGAGAATCCAAAAGATGAGCATCTGGTTGAAATTTATAATCGCGGCGAGGGTGATAGCTCCGCGTCTAAAATACTTAAATTACATACACAGCAACCTATTACTCAGCCAACCAAACCCGCGCGCAAACTTATGTTTATAGGCGCTTCAGTTACCTGTGGGGCAATTTCTGAACCCAGTGATAATTGTGCTATCAGCCAAGCTAGCCACAACGGCCGAGTAGCACACGGCACGCTCATAGCGCACGCTTTAAATGCCGAGAGTCAACTCATCTGTCGCAGTGGCAGAGGAATTTTAAATGGCAGCCTGGTATCCATCCCTCAAGATGCCGTGCATTTTCTGGATTACATATTAACAACACCTGCCGGCCCGGTTTATTGGGATCATCGCCTGTTTACCCCTGACGGCATACTGATTGCGCTGGGTAATAACGATGATCTAGCCAATAGTGCAGTATTTATCGGCGCCTACACTTCATTATTATCTAAATTGCGCGCGCTATTTCCTGAAGCAACCATTCTCCTAACTGAGGGGCCACTCATTAACGGAGAGCGCAAAACTCTATTAACCAGTTATTTACACACAGTTGTCGCCACTGCGAACGACCCTAAAATCAGCTATATCCCCTCCAAGAAATACCCCAACAGCCCCTGCAACGATCATCCCGATGCCCAAACTCATCAGGCCATAGCGGAAGAACTATTACCTTTAATTAAAGAAAAACTTAATTGGTAAATAAAATCCAATCCTGACACATATGTTTCATCAACCCCATTAATGACAAAACAACGGGCAACTGCAGCTCAACCAAACCGATCTGACACTAAAAATCTGCTGAAGCCTCAGCAAGAGCATTTATAGCTAGAACTATGGCTTTTTTAAAAATTGGGCAGAAGTAGGCACCCCGGGGTTTTAAAAAAGTCTAAGAAGCTTCTGAACAATTATCTCACTGACTCTGGCGTTGTTGATTTTAGGCTAAACGCCCCAATGATGCTTATTTGGTAGATCGACAATTGCTCCTCGGCTTAGGTTCTCACGCCGCTCTGCGCCCATGCAGTCGTCCACTTTTTGACAAAGGCACTAGTTCGGGGTGCCTAGCCAGTGCTTCACTGCCTAAATCTTTCAAAGGCGCCCCAACCACCCAAAAAAATGCGGCTAATAAAGATTTCCCCGCAGGCATTAAACGAGGTGCAGCTTGCAAAACGCTATTGCACCTGGCCGCCGAATTCTGCTTTAGAAGATCGCTGCAACGGCGTTAACATTCGCGCCGCTCAACGGGTCAATGGCGCAAGGAACAGGCTGGCAACCTGAGTTGATGATAGCGCGCACAAAGTCAGCTATAGTCTTCAGCACACTGCTGCCGTCAAAACACTTAACGCTAATCTGCGCCAGTTTTATTAGGGGCAAAAACCTGGCGGCTGCGTATAAAAATCCGTTATTATTCCGCTCATTAGAAAAAGATCGCATAAGCACGATGATTAAAATTTTGATTGTAGGGGCAGGTATAGCTGGTTTGGCGCTCGCGCGCAGGCTTACCAATACCAACGTCAAAGTCACCATTATTGAGCGCGATTCACACTTCCCGGCTGGCGGCGCGGGTATATGTTTGCCGGCTAATGCGGTACAGCAGATGCGCCGTTTAGGTCTCTACGACCGCCTGATGAACGCATCCCACACCGTTAATCTCATCGAATTTGCAAAAAGTAACGGCGCCACTATCACCACCGCCTCCCTGGGCGAGCCACCACTTAATATCGCCGAATTTGTCGCACTCCCCAGGCAGCGCCTGTTAGAACTGCTGCAATACGGCATGTCGAACGCCGTGTGTTTTAGCAGCCAAGTCACGAAATTGAGCGAAACCGAAGGTGGTTTATGGGTGCACATCAACCACAGCTCGCGCCACGAATTTTTTGATTTAGTGGTAGCGGCGGATGGCATCCACTCCACAACCCGTCAGTTATCTCTGAAAAACTCCAAACCTAAAAACCTCGGCGTGACTAATTGGCGTTTTATTGCCGAACACCCCGAACGGGATGCACATCCTATTTATTACCTAGGCAATGACGATGCATTTATGGTGTACCCCATGGGTGCCACGCAAAGTTATTGTTACGCTCAGATTGCCGATCCACTCAATCAGTGGCGCCACCTACCTGCTATTGCCACCTTGCAAACACTGTTTGGCCATTACTGTGCACCGGTGAAAAACATTTTGGATTCCCTCAGTCCAGCCACCAAATGCATCACCGGCACCCTTGAAAGCGTCTCAGTAAGCCGCTGTTTTGAAGGTCGCACTGTATTTATTGGCGATGCTCTGCACGGCTGCCCGCCGACGTTGCAACAGGGCGTGGGTATGGCGCTGGAAGATGCCAACTTACTTGCGGATTTGATCACCCGCTTCCCTGTCGATGACGCCCTGCAGATGTTTCACGAACAACGCTATCCGAGAGTGCATTGGATTGTTGAAGAATCCAATCGCTTGGTGGAATTGGCCAACAAGGGCAAAACCTGGCCTGGTCGCCTCATACGCAATACACTGCTGCGTCAGAACGGCCCAGCTAACGTCGCCGCCTGGCGGCGCATACTCTCCGATTCGGTTCACCCTGAGCTGGATTTCTAACCCTCATTATTGAGCTTGGCTCTCAAGAGACCCTCATGGAGCATCTTAAATCCACCCTCGCCGTGCGCCTGGCGCAGTATTCCGATGCGGGTCTTAAACAGGAAAACCAAGATACCCTGGGCGCTCGCATCCCGGATGGTGCCGCTCTTGCCAGCAAGGGCATAGCTCTGGCTATTGCCGATGGCGTCAGCAGCAGCCTGGCAGGTAAAGAGGCGAGCCATACGGCAGTGGCCGGTTTTTTATCTGATTACTACGCCACTCCGGACACCTGGCGCACGCAACAGTCAGCCATTCAAGTCATTCAAAGCCTCAATCGTTATTTATTCGGCAAAAGCCAAAACTCCCTAAAACAGGAGGGACATTTAACAACTTTTTCCTGTGTGATTTTAAAGGGCGATAAGGCCTTTTGTTTCCATGTAGGCGATAGCCGAATTTACCGTCTGCGCGACAATACCTTTGAGCAGCTCACCCGCGACCACGCGCAAAAAGTTGATGAAAAAACCACTTATTTAACTCGTGCACTGGGCGCGGATCCTGTCTTAGAAGTGGATATGAGCTCCTACGAGTTAGAAATTGGCGATATTTTTGTGCTCACCACCGATGGCGTCCACGATTTTGTCAATGCCAAACTCATAGCCCAGTGTATTCACGATGCCTATGACGATTTGGATTCCGCCGCCCAAGGGCTCTGCCAACTGGCCCTCGCCAATAAAAGCCAAGACAATCTCAGCATTCAAATCTGCCGGGTGGAAGCCCGTGGCACCGCCTCCCAAGCCGATGCGGTCACCGTGCTCTCGCGCTTGCCCTTCCCACCATTTTTGCAGGTCGGGCATATTCTCGACGGCCTCACCATCAAAAAAATTCTGCACGAATCCGAGCGCAGCCAGGTGTACCTAGTCCACAGCCAGGATGGCAACCCCCTGGTGATGAAAACCCCTTCTGTGAATTACGAAGACGACCCGGTTTATATCGAGCGTTTTGTGCTGGAGAGCTGGATCGGTGCGCGCATTCACAACGCTCATGTGGTGCGAGTGGTTGAGCCACCGAGCCCGCGCTCCTGCCTGTATTACCTGACCGAATACATTCAGGGCCCGTCACTTACCCAATTGATTAAGGAGCGGGCGCCCTTTGCCATCCCTGACGCCATTGAACTGGTAGATCAGCTGATCAAAGGCTTGCGCGCCTTCCACCGCAAGGACACGCTGCACCAGGATTTAAAACCGGACAACGTCATAGTTGGGAAACGCGGTGCGGTGATTGTTGATTTTGGCTCCTGCTGGGTCGCCGGTATTCAGGAGACCGGTGCCACGTTTGAACGCGACACCATTTTAGGCACCCTCGACTATTCCGCGCCGGAGTACCGCCTCGGCAGTCACGCTGGCGAGCGCTCTGATTTATTCTCACTTGGTGTGCTGCTGTACGAAATGCTCACCCAAAAACTGCCGTACGGCAGCGCCTATAGCAGCGCTATGGATCTTAAATCCCTACAAAAACTTACCTACGTTTCCGCCTGCTCGATTAACCCCCTAGTGCCTTTTTGGCTGGATAAAACCCTGGAAAAAGCCCTCCATATCAACCCTGAACGGCGCTATGAGAGCCTGAGCGAATGGCTGCAAGACCTCAAACGCCCCAACCCTCACCTACTGACGCAACGCGAGCGCCCTTTACTGGAGCGGGACCCCCTCACCTTTTGGCGCCTGGCTGCGGCAATGGGCTGGCTGGCGTTTTTCGCCACACTGTTGTGGCATCTGAACAAGGCCTAAGCAAACCAAAGTCCTAGAGCAAGGCAGCTTGTTTCAACCTGCTAGGCGCAAAATCTTGCTTCTTATATATAGCGCGCCAAAACACACGTCGCGGCTACTAAGAGCCAAACGCATAGAGCCTGATTCTTATCCTACCGAGCAGTCAATTTTCAACTAGTCTGTCTGCAATGGGCGCCGCTCGCGGCTTAAGGGATGCCTGCGGGCAAGAACTAATCCTTGACCTTATGCACCCCAGGACTTATATATGCGCACCTTCCGCGCGGCGGCCCCTGTAAATCCGGCCCGCCCCAGCCCCAATTGATTGATAAGTGAGCCGTAAACCATGGGTAAGTCACTGGTTATCGTAGAGTCGCCTGCTAAAGCCAAAACGATTAACAAATACCTCGGCAGCCAATACGTGGTGAAATCCAGTATCGGCCACATACGCGACCTACCCACCAGCGGCTCCGGCGAAGCGGTGGACCCCAAGGCTCGCGCCGCGCAAGCGGCGCAAACCCGCAAAATGTCGGCGGAAGAAAAAGTCAGTTACAAGGCCAAAAAAGGTCGCGAACAACTCGTTAAACGCATGGGTATAGACCCGGACAACAACTGGCAAGCCCATTACGAAATACTGCCTGGCAAAGAGAAGGTCATTGAAGAACTGCGCAAAATTGCCGCCGATGCCGACCAAATCTACCTGGCAACGGACTTGGACCGCGAGGGAGAAGCCATCGCCTGGCACCTACGTGAAGCCATAGGCGGCGATGAAAGCCGCTACCGCCGTGTAGTGTTTAACGAAATCACCAAAACCGCCATTCAAGAAGCCTTTAAAAACCCCGGCCGCCTAGACATGAACCGCGTCAATGCACAACAGGCGCGCCGTTTTCTCGACCGTATCGTCGGCTATATGCTCTCGCCCCTACTCTGGGAGAAAATTGCCCGTGGCCTGTCGGCAGGCCGTGTGCAATCAGTGGCCGTGCGCCTGATTACTGAACGGGAAAAAGAAATCCGCGCCTTCATTCCAGAGGAATACTGGGATGTGACCGCCGAACTGGCCACCGCCAAACAAGAGCGGGTTAACTTCAGTGTGGTGAAATACCAGGGCGCAAGCTTTGAACCCAAAACACAAACCGAAGCAGAAAAAGCCGTACAGGCTGTTAAACAAAGCACTCTCGCCGTCATCGCCCGCGAGGATAAACCCACCTCCTCCAAACCCTCAGCGCCGTTTATCACCTCTACCTTGCAGCAAGCCGCCAGCACACGACTGGGCTTTGGCGTGAAAAAAACCATGATGATGGCCCAACGCCTCTACGAGGCGGGCTACATCACCTACATGCGTACCGACTCCACCAACCTAAGTGCTGAGGCGGTTGAAAACTGCCGCGCTTATATTGAAACCACCTACGGCAAACAATATCTGCCGGAAAAACCCCTAGTCTACTCCAGCAAAGAGGGCGCCCAAGAGGCCCACGAAGCCATTCGCCCCTCCGAAGTTACTCGCCTGCCCAGCCAGTTGGCCGATATGGAGCGCGACGCTGAACGCCTCTACGCCTTAATTTGGCAGCAATTTGTCGCCTGCCAAATGCCACCGGCACAATTCACCAGCACCAGTGTGGTTGCTGAGGCACAAGGCTACCAATTGCGCGCTAAAGGCCGCGTGGTGAAATTTGACGGTTACTTAAAAGTCCTGCCTGCCGTTGCGAAGAAAGACGACGAAGGTGTATTGCCCGACATGAAAGTCGGCCAGCCGCTCTCCTTGTACTCAGTGCAGGGCAATCAGCATTTCACCAAACCCACCGCCCGCTATACCGAAGCGAGCCTGGTAAAAGAATTAGAAAAGCGCGGCATAGGCCGTCCGTCTACCTACGCCTCGATTATTTCCACTATTCAAGAGCGCGGTTATGTACACGTACAAAACCGCCGTTTTTACGCCAATAAAATGGGCGATATTGTTACCGAGCGCCTGCATGAAAGCTTTGAAGACCTTATGGATTACAGCTTTACGGCCAATATGGAACAAAACCTCGACGTAGTCGCCGAGGGCAAGAAAGATTGGATCACTGTGCTCAACGAATTTTATAAAGGCTTTGCCAATAAATTAGCCAAAGCCACAGGCGAAGAATTTGGCATGCGCGGCAACGACCCGACTGAAACCAATATTCCCTGCACTACCTGCGGCCGTAACATGCAAATTCGCACCGGCGCTACCGGTGTATTTTTAGGCTGCTCCGGTTACGCACTGCCGCCTAAAGAGCGCTGCAAAACCACTATGAATTTAGCGCCCGGCGAAGAAGCCATTAATACTGAAGATGAAGAAGTCGAGTTGGCGCAATTGCGCGCGAAAAAGCGCTGCAAACTCTGCAACGCCACTATGGATTCGTATTTACTCGATGAAACGCGCAAATTACATATCTGCGGCAACAATCCTGACTGCTCCGGCTACGAAGTAGAAAAAGGCAACTTTAAATTAAAAGGCTACGACGGCCCTTTAATCGAATGCGATAAATGCGGCGCCGACATGCAACTTAAAACCGGCCGCTTTGGTAAATATTTTGGCTGCACCAATGAGGCCTGCAAAAACACCCGTAAATTACTGCGCAACGGAGAAGCTGCACCCCCCAAGATGGACGCGATTCCCCTGCCGGATTTACGCTGCGAAAAAGTTAACGACTACTATGTATTAAGAGATGGCGCCGCCGGATTATTTTTAGCCGCCAGTGGTTTTCCGAAAAACCGCGAAACCCGCGCGCCGCTATTGGAAGAAATTCTACCCCACAAGGATAAAATCGACGAGAAATACGAATTTCTTTGGAGCGGCCCCACCCGCGACCCCAACGGTCTACCCGCCATTGTGCGCTTTAGCCGCAAAAGCAAAGAACACTATTTGCAAACTGAACAAGACGGCAAACCTACCGGCTGGCGCGCTGTATATGAAAATGGCAAATGGCAACAAAGCACTGGCAAGGCCAAAGCCTAACCTTGGCGTATTTCCATGAGTGATTCTGTTCGCTTGGTCAACCAACAACTGGCTTTTTGCCAAGCCCAGTTGAACAGCGCACGCAGCAGCGACGGATTTAATCAGCGCTGCGCACTGCAGGCGTGCAAACTGCAAATGCATTTATTAATGCACGCCTATCTAGCCGAAATCGCCGAGCGCCACGGGCTTAAATGGGCCGTAAAATGCGGCGAATTAACAGATGCGCTTGATCAATTAAATGCATTGTTTGAGCAAAAAGCGCTGGTGAGCGCCGATTTTGCCCATCTGCAGCATTTAATTAATCAACAATCGCCTTGGCACTATTGGTTGCAACTGAGCCACAGCGCCCTGACAGCAGGTGCCTCAGCCCCCATAAGCCCTGTACTAAGCGATGCGGCTGTATCACTCAGCAGCCCTATTATTGCCAGCAGCCAAACCATAGAGAACCCCCTAAACGCCGACGCTTCAAGCCAAATTGAGCTAATGCATGAATTACTCACTGCTCTGCACGAGGTAATTCAACTACAAAGGCAAAATAAAATTGAATTTTGATTTTAGTTGTATGCTATGAAAAACACCGATACTGAAATTTTAGAAATTGTCGAGTTAGCCAATGGCGATATAGCCCTGCGCAGACCCGACGCCCAAACCGAGCCTTTAGTGAGTATTCGATTCTCAGAAGAATCCCGCCATTTTCTCGGCGACATCCGCCCATTAATAGCCAAAGCTATGATCGAAGCAGGCATTCAAGCCGTGCATGAATTACGCGAACCCGATTGGGAGGAGGCAGAGGGTGACGATGAGGACTTAGAAGAAATGTTTGAACAGGAACTCGAACAGTTAGCTAACAGCAAACCCGCACGCAAATCGGTACTGCATTAAGAAGTTACTTAGTATTTGAGGTTTAATTCGGCGGATTAAACACACCGCCATGAGCTAACAACGAAAATAAAAGCAACCTCTAACTAATTGCAGGCCTCACCCACTGTCAATAAGACACCAACAATCCCTGGCAACTCCCGCGCGGGCTTGCGGCCCGCGACAGTTTTGAAGAACGGTAAAATCTACAATTAACCCGCGCTCACTTATTAACCCGGCAACAAAATAGATCGTCCTGATCTATTTTGTCTTCGCCCCGCTAAAACCGGCGCAGATACGTGGATCTGCTTGTTTTAGCGAGGCTCGCGGCGGCAAAAGCCGCCGCTGCGGCATCCATGCCGCAATTATTAACCCGGCACTAAATGTCGCCGGGTTAATAAAGAAGGTTAATTGCACGCGCCCAGCACACAGGCATGAATTAATAATAGGCTGTTGAAGTATCCGAATGATCGGTGACATCCCTAACACCCGCTAACGCAGGGATTTTAGACATCAAGGTTTTTTCTACGCCTTCTTTTAAGGTGATGTCCACAGCACTGCACCCTTGACAGCCACCACCAAATTTTAATACTGCGTATTTATCCTTCGTGACTTCCACCAAAGACACATTGCCATTGTGAGAGGCAAGGCCTGGGTTAATTTCATTAAATAAAACGTAATTAATTTTATCCTCGATAGGGCTGTCATCGGAGATTTTAGGCATTTTAGAATTTGGGGCGCGAATGGTGAGCTGGCCACCCATACGATCAGGCGAATAGTCCACCTTAGCATCCACCAAAAAGGGCAGACTGCGGCCCTCAAACCAGGCCACTAAGCCATTGAGTTGCAGCTTCACATCGCCGTCTTTTTCTTCCCCAGGGCGACAATAAGCGATGCAGGTTTCCGCCTGGGGAGTGCCCGGTGAGGAGACAAACATACGAATGGCAATACCCTCACAATCCTGCTTGGCCAACAAGCCAGCTAAATATTCCTGTGCGCTCTCACTGATGGAAACACCTAAATCACTCTGCGTCACGTCGCTCATATCGCCCCCGTTATACCCTATAAAAACAGTCAACTATTCTAGCCCAATCCACCCTCGGTTAAAACCGTGAGCGATATCTATCTGATACAATACACCTAAATCAAAAAATTTTGATATAGGTTTGCCATGCCCCACACCGCTCGCACCCAAGCCCTTCACCAGCAACTCGCCCAACGTATCCTGATTTTAGATGGCGCCATGGGTACCATGATTCAAAGCTACAAGCTTAAAGAGGCTGATTATCGCGGCGAGCGCTTTAAAGATTTCCATACGGATGTTGGAGGTAACAACGATCTGTTATGCCTCACCCAACCGCAGATTATTCGAGAAATCCAGGAAGCCTACTTGGCGGCCGGGGCCGATATTCTCGAAACCAACACCTTCAACAGCACTCAAGTCAGCCAAGCCGATTACGACATGCAAGCGCTGGCTCGCGAACTTAATGTGGCTGCGGCTCGTTTAGCCCGCGAGGCCTGCGCTAAATTCACGGCACTCACGCCGGATAAACCGCGTTTTGTAGCGGGCGTGTTAGGCCCCACCTCCCGCACCTGCTCTATTTCTCCGGATGTAAACGACCCCGGCGCACGCAATATTACCTTCGATGAATTAGTAGAAAACTACACCGAAGCGACCGAGGGATTAATTGAAGGTGGGGCGGACATCATCATGATTGAAACTATTTTTGATACGCTCAACGCCAAAGCGGCGATTTTTGCGGTCAAAAATGTCTTTGCCAAGCAAGGTTTTGAATTGCCGATTATGATCTCCGGCACCATTACCGACGCCTCCGGCCGCACCCTATCCGGCCAAACTACGGAAGCCTTTTATAATTCTTTACAACACGCCAAACCCATATCGATTGGTTTAAATTGTGCCCTCGGCGCCCAGGAATTACGCCCATATATTAAAGAATTATCTCGCGTCGCCAGCTGTTATGTATCCGCCCACCCCAATGCGGGCCTGCCCAATGAATTTGGCGAATACGATCAAAGTGCAGAGGAAATGGCTACCATTATTGAAGAATTCGCCAACAGCGGCTTCGTTAATATTATTGGTGGCTGCTGCGGTACTACGCCCGCCCATATTGCCGCTATAGCCAAAACCGTTGCATCAATTCAACCGCGCAAACGCCCCGATATAGCCCCTGCCTGTCGTTTATCCGGCCTTGAGCCATTTAATATTTTTGCCAATTCTTTATTTGTGAATGTGGGTGAACGCTGCAACGTCACCGGTTCTGCCAAATTTAAACGGCTGATTATCGAAGAGAATTACACCGAAGCACTAAGCGTAGCCCTAGAACAAGTGGAAAACGGCGCTCAGGTCATCGACATTAATATGGACGAAGGCATGCTGGATGCTGAAAAAGCCATGGTGCGTTTTTTAAATTTAATTGCCGGTGAACCCGACATAGCGCGCGTGCCCATTATGGTGGATTCATCCAAATGGCACGTGATTGAAGCGGGTTTAAAATGCATTCAAGGCAAACCCATAGTCAACTCAATTTCCCTTAAAGAAGGAGAAGCCGAGTTTTTAGAGAAGGCCACATTGTGCGCTCAATACGGCGCGGCTGTTGTTGTAATGGCCTTTGATGAAGCCGGCCAAGCCGATACCAAAGCGCGCAAAATTGAAATTTGCAAACGCAGCTACGATTTACTGACGCAAAAAATAAACTTCCCGCCGGAAGATATTATTTTTGACCCGAATATTTTTGCCGTCGCCACGGGTATTGACGAGCATAATAATTACGCCGTGGATTTTATTGAAGCTACCGCCTGGATTCGCAAAAACCTCCCTCACGCAGGCGTCTCCGGCGGTGTAAGCAACGTATCCTTTTCATTTCGCGGCAATAACCCCGTACGCGAAGCTATCCACTCCGTATTTCTGTATCACGCCATTAAAGCGGGTATGAATATGGGCATCGTCAATGCCGGCCAGTTAGCTATTTACGACGATTTACCGGAAGTATTACGCAATCGCGTGGAAGACGTCATTGCCAATCGCAATTCGCAGGCTACTGAAGCGCTACTGGAAATCGCCGAGCAATTTAAAGACGGCGGTGGTGATCAGCAAAAACAAAAAGAAGACTTAGCCTGGCGCCAACTACCCGTGCGTGAGCGCCTCTCCCACGCATTGGTTAAGGGCATCACCCTATTTATAGAAGAAGACACTGAAGAAGCGCGCCAAAGTGCCAAAAGACCACTGGATGTGATTGAAGGGCCACTGATGGACGGCATGAATAAAGTGGGTGATTTATTTGGCGAGGGGAAAATGTTTTTACCCCAGGTGGTTAAATCTGCCCGCGTAATGAAACAAGCCGTTGCGTATTTACAGCCCTTTATCGAGCAAGAAAAAGACGAGAGATCCCGTCCCAATGGCAAAATTTTAATGGCCACCGTAAAGGGCGATGTACACGACATAGGTAAAAATATCGTAGGCGTTGTATTACAGTGCAATAATTTTGAAGTTATTGACCTAGGTGTAATGGTGCCCTGTGAAAAAATAGTGCAAACCGCCGTTGCTGAAGAGTGCGATATTATTGGCCTTTCCGGCCTTATTACGCCTTCATTAGATGAGATGGTTACCATCGCCAAAGAAATGCAGGCACAGGGCATTAATAAACCGCTCATGATCGGCGGCGCTACCACATCAAAAGCCCATACAGCGGTAAAAATTGACCCACAATTTTCATTAAATCAAGTGGTTTATGTGGCAGACGCCTCCCGCGCCGTCGGCGTGGCCAGCCAATTATTATCCGACGAAATGCGCCCTGCATTTATCGCCAGCGTAAAAGACGACTATGAAAAAGTGCGCATTCGCCGCGCCAACCGGCAAAATGCAGTTAAATTAATTCCCTATGAACAAGCCCTAGAGCGAAAATTCACACCTGACTGGCACAATTACACACCGCCAAAACCCAGCTTTTTAGGTGTTAAAGTTCTCAAGAATTACCCTCTTAGCGAGCTAATTGAGTTCATCGATTGGACGCCCTTTTTTCTCAGTTGGGAGCTTGCCGGTAAATTCCCCGATATTTTAACCGATTCAATTGTGGGTGAAACCGCAACCAATCTTTATCAAGATGCTCAACAGTGCCTTAAAAATATTCTCGACAATAACTGGCTAAGTGCCAATGCCGCTATAGGATTTTGGCCTGCAAACAGTGAGGGCGATGACATAGAGTTAACCGATGAAGATGGCGCCCCGCTCACCCGACTGCACCATATTCGCCAGCAACAAGACAAAAACTCTGCTGATAACACGCTTTTTAGCCTGGCGGATTTTATTGCCCCTAAATCGTCCGGCCAACAGGATTATATCGGCGGCTTTGTGGTGACAGCGGGGCATGGTGTGGATGAAATTGCCAGCACATTTGAACGCAAAGGCGATGACTATACCGCCATTATGATTAAGGCCTTGGCAGACAGATTAGCTGAAGCCTTTGCCGAGCATTTACACCTGCGAGTACGGCGAGAATTTTGGGGCTACGCAGCAGACGAATCACTCAGCAATGAGGGTTTAATCAAAGAGCAATACCGAGGTATTCGCCCAGCGCCAGGTTACCCCGCCTGCCCCGACCACAGCGAAAAAGCCACCCTGTTTACATTGCTAAATGCAACAGAAAACACCGGTGTTTCACTCACCGAACATTTCGCCATGTACCCCACCGCCGCTGTCTCCGGTTGGTATTTTGCTCACCCGCAGGCGAAATATTTTGGCGTAGGAAAATTGGGTGAGGATCAAATTCTTGCCTTAGCAAAGCGCAAAAATATCTCTAAAACACAAATGGAAAAATGGTTGCAGTCACACTTAGATTACTTGGATTAACCATTAGCAGACCGCGCATTGATTGCACTGGAGACAGTTATTAACCCGGCGGGTTTTACTGTTGGTTAATAACTGCGGCATGGATGTCGCAACGGCGGCGTAAGCCGCCGCGAGCCCCGCTAAAACAAGGAGACCACGTATCTACGCCCGTTTTAGCAGGGCGCAGACAAAATAGATCAAGACAATCTATTTTGTCGCCGGGTTAATAATACCTGCGCTGCCCCAGAACTCAGCGGCAATCTAATCAAGCCAGTATTTGCAAGCAGCCCACCAATCACAGGTTACAATTTGTGACCTGCTAGCCATTATGTTTTTGACCCATTACGCGCTTGTATAAAATTTGATTTCACTCAAGTAATACAGGTAGATTTTGCTCTGCCATTGGTCTTACTGACTTGCCGCCTATCCAAGGTATGGTGACTGCACGCCAGCAGATGCTCTATGGTAAACCCATGGTTTAATCTAAATACTCAGTTCTATTGGGGCTAAATGCGGTTGTAACTCGTCTCAAATGTGACACTCTTCATCAAGGCGAATCGAATGAGTCATACCTTAAGATCCAGATCCTGCGGCTTTACCCTTGTTGAAATGATGGTCGCCATCAGTATCGCAGCCATTCTCCTAGCCGTCGCTATTCCCTCCTTTCAAAGCCTTATCAAGCGCAATGCGATTGAAAACCTCCAAACCCGCCTCGCCGCCGCGTTAACCGCCGCTCGCTCCGAAGCGGCCTCCCGCAATGTCGTTACCACCCTCTGCTCGAGCAAGACAGGCACAGCCTGCGTAGCGGATGAGTGGTCATCCGGCTGGATTGTGTTTATCGACCTAAATGGCGACGCGGTGAAAGACAACAATGAAGAAATACTGCAGACGTTTCAAAATAAAAACGGTTATTTGATCAAATTTAAAAATGAAGCCAACAATGCAATTAATTCCCTAAGCTTCACCAGCCAGGGATTTGTACGCAACGATGTCAGAGCCTATGCAGTTTTTTGCGACCCAGAAAAAATCACCGATTATACCCGGGGGCTGACAGTTGAACGCTCCGGACGGGTGATGAAAGCTAAAACCATTGCGTTCGATACCGGAACCAATACAGCCGCTACAAATATCACACTAACTTGCGATTAAATATTATGAAGATTAAAACAATAATAAAAATTCACGCTCAAAATGGCTCATCACTCGTCGAAACTATGGTTTCTTTATTTGTACTGGCAATCGGGTTGCTTGGCACACTAGCCATGCAAACAAAATCCATGCAGCACAATCAAAATTCATATTCGTTTTCTCAAGCATTAGTCTTGGCGAATGATTTATCGGAACGCCTTAGAACTGCAGAAGATAGAGTTAGCGTCGCACAAGCCTGGAGAGATACAGCTGTTGAACAAGGCTTGCCCGGTGGCACTGCTGTAATCGAAAACGGCTCGAGAGCTGAAGTACAGAGAATTACGCTTGAATTTTTTGGCGGCAGAAACGCGGAGGGTAATAAACACACCTTAGAGCTCATAACATGGACTGCAGACAATGTATCGCAAAACTAAAATGCAAAGCCTTTTAAAGGGATTTTCGCTAATTGAACTAATGGTCGCCATGTTAATTGGCCTTTTGGTATTGGCTGGCGTAATACAAGTCGTGCTGAACAGTAAACGTAGTTTTGTTGATAACCAAGAAGTAGCGTTTATCCAAGACAACACACGCTACGCGCTTGACATTATTGTAAAGGATCTGCGCTCATCGGGTTACAAAGGCTGTGCTCGCAGTTTATTGACCACCGTAAATGTAATTGATTTCACCAAAATCACTAAACCAACCGGTGGCAGCGGCGACCTTGCTGACGCATTTGCCTTTAATACAATACCCTTTAGTGGCACTGAAACAAAAGCTAAGGAGGAGCTTAAAGATCCGGAAGTGGCCAGTATTTTACCGTCTGGGGTGCTCCCGGATACGATTACTATTCAAACCTTACCTAATGAAAAAGAAGCAATAGTAAATACGCACAATCCAAAATCCGGTGATATAACGACCTCCCAACCGGTTAACTTTCCTGATGGAACACCGCTTATGATTATTGATGCGGGCTGCCAAAATGTTGCTCTAGTAGCTGGAGGCACCGCTGGATTAGATAGCGCCACAATTAAACTCACGAAGGATCAAAACTGTTCGACAGGCCTAACATCAACTGACGATGCAAGTTGCACACAAGGCAAAATAAACACTATCAAACCTATACAATCTGGCTCTTCAATTACCCCCTATCTAGTTAATCGATACTTTATCGGCAAGGCAAGCGCTGCAATTAACAACACCATGCCTGCATTAAAGAGACAATATCTCACCAGCATCAGTGGAACGCCTACATTTCGCGAAGAAGAGATTGCTCAAGGCGTTGAAGATATGCAAATAAGATATGGCATAGATAATGGGCAAGGCAAAGTAGAGAACGATCTATTCGTAACGGCTGAGGAGGTAGGTATCCGTTGGGATCAGGTGGTAGCCGTTCAAATAGAGCTTACCTTGCGATCGAGCCTACCAGTGCAAGGCCCTTCAAATGGTAATGATGGTTACTTGCGTAAAAAAGTTGCATCTACTGTCAGTTTAAGAAATTACGGTGGCTAACATGAATTTAGCAGAGCAAAAAGGCGCAGCTTTGGTTGTTAGCTTGGTAATTTTGGCGGTAGTAACTCTGATTGGTGTGGCCGCCATGCAAAATTCGTCTTTAGAATTAAAGTTAGTGGCGAGCACCAAAGATCGACTAACAGCATTTCAAGCTGCTGAAGCTGCATTAGCCTTATATGAACAAGAAATCATTAAAAATCCCCCGTCGTTAGATCAACTATCTAACAACTGCAAAGATGATGCTAAATGTTTTGTCAATTGTGCTGGGGGCGCCCAAAATAAAGGTTTCTGTTTTCAGGGCACTTACACCAACGGACAAGGTAAAGCCAGCTGCAGTCTCGCGGGAAACCAAGTTTTTGATCCTGTTAGTTCAATAAAGGCAAACAACTATGACCAAGCCTCCGCACTTGCTGCCAATACGGACAAAGTAGTTAAAGATATTCTAAAAAATAATCCAGTAAAAATTCTGACGGAATTTTTATGCTTTGTTGAAAAACCTGATCTAACCAGAGGTGTTAGGGCACGCCGGTCTGCAGAAGAGAACAGCTCTTATATATCCCTAGATTACAGCAATTCCCAGCTTGTCCCACTATATAGACTGACTGCAGTAGCCGACGGCGATGCCAAGCGCTCCCACGTTGTTGTGCAAACCATTCTTCGCTTAGATGAATAATAATATGGCTTACATCATGAAAAAAATATTGAGCATTATGATTGCTTTGGGGTCAGTTTCGTGGGCAACAGCCTTCGCGGCCAGCTCATCTGAAACCTCATCCAGTACTCCTCCTGGGCTTTTACAGAATACCGCCCCGCCGGTAGTCATGCTTACCATCCCCAAGGATCATCAATTATTTTTCAAAGCTTACAGCGACATCGAAGATTTAGATCCTGATGCGAAAGATGGCCCGGAAATTTCTTATAAGCCCACATTCCTTTATACAGGTTATTTCGACAATAAACTCTGTTACAAATACAACACAGACAAAGGCTGGTTCGAGCCCAAAGAAACTGCCGTCACCATGGAGAATAAAGGTTCAGCTTTGTATTGCAACACAGGAACCGCTACGGATTTATGGAGTGGGAATTTTTTAAATTGGGCCGCAATGACCCGTATAGATATACTCAGAATGGCCTTTTATGGTGGCAAGCGAGTGAAGCCGCAGCCAACTGATTTAGATGGCGTTCTTTTAGAGCGCAGCCATATTCCTGGAGATGCACATAGTTTTGCAAAATATTATGGCGGCGCAGATTTGCCAAACCTTACACCCTATCAACTTGTTGATAGCACACGTGGTGACTGTAGCGGTAAGGATGCTCAAAGCACTGCAGCCTGTAATTTAGTGTCTAAAGGAATTACGCTTTGTAATACCACCAGCAATCAAGCAAAACAGGCCATTGGGCTTGAAGATGGTAATTTGTCGCAAAATACCACCAATCCACCACTCATACGCGTTGCCAGAGGCAACTTCTCTCTTTGGTCAGCCAGTGAACGGGTACAGTGTAAATACTGGGATGGGCCAGATTTCAAAGATATGCTCTGGACCTTTGGTTATAACGAATACAAGGTTAACCCTGGCAATAGTGCTCTATTGGATCAAGCCTCATTTAGCCAATCGCTCAATGCCTTAATGAATTCTATTTTTGGCAGCACTGCGACACCGAGCGGGTTTTACTTTTTCCATGACAGCCCAACCGTCAATGTCAACACTGATTATGTAGCCAAATATGAGCCTAAATACACCAATGGCCAGAGACAAGACATCGGTGATTTCAAAGCTTATGTTGTAGCGTGCGATAGTGTTTTCCACAATGCGGTGTCCTCCGGCGTAGAGTGCAAAAAATATGGCACCAAACTAAAACCTGTTGGAATTTTACAAGATAAGGATTTTGCAGACAAAAAAACACACTGGGGTTTAGTGTCGGGAAGTTTTAGCAAAAATAAAACAGGTGGGGCACTGAGAAAAAACATAGCTGAGATCAGTGATGAAATCGACGAAAATGGAGATTTTAAAACACCTGCAACCGGTGGCATTATCGCGTTTTTAGATAATCTGCGAATCGTCAACTGGGGCTACATGCAAGATGGCGTCAATAACGATCAACGCAGTTCTTATGTGGGTTGGGCAGGCAACAACTGTGGCGCACCTGGAGAGTCGGGTAATTACGGTAAAAAACCCACATTTAATGATGGTGAGTGTGTCAGCTGGGGCAACCCTCTATCAGAAATCCTCTTGGAGGCTTATCGGTATTTAGCTGGTAAAAAAGCGCCTTCAGTCGCCACTACTGACGAAACATTTTTTACCGACACTGCCCGCAAAAATAGCATGACCAGTCAAAGTTGGGGTAGCAACCCACTAGCAACTGCTCCAACAAGTACCAGCACATTAAAAGCATGTTCACCGTTACAGGTTTTAGCCATTAACGCCAGCAGTGTTTCAAACGAAGAAGGCGACTTAACTTCTGATTTGTTTACTTCTATCGCTCAAGACACCTCCAAAGTTGTTGGGGACGTAGAAATCAAAAGCACGGCCAAATATTTTGTCGGTGACGAAAATGGCAATGCAACCGCCAGCGTCCCAACCCCTATATGCACAGCCAAAACCATCTCTGATTTTTCTAAGGTGCGCGGGACCTGCCCTGATGCACCAGCACTAGGAGGTAGTTATCTAATGGCAGGTATGGCCTGGCGTGCCTATACCACCCCAGACATAAATAAATTTTATGGCAAAGGCATTCGTACCTCCGGTGTATCCTTGGAGCTAGGCCGCCCCATAATTGAATTACCTTACGGGGGTGAGACTAAGGTTCAACTTCTACCCGCCTGTCGCAACCTTTCAAAAGTTAACAATTTATATCTAGGTAGCTGTGCACTTGTCGATTTTAAGATACTGAAGTACACCCCCAAGACTATTGCCAACGAGACTGAATCTGGCACTGCGTTGGTTATTTGGGAAGACTCCCAGCAGGGCTCCGACTTTGACCAAGACGTTACCCAATTAATTGAATATTCCTATACCGGAGCTCAGGTCACTGTAACTACAAAAGTGCTCAGCAAATCCACCAATGACACTTTGGAACTGGGTTACATTATTAAAGGAGTTGAGGGCACAAAAGAGGGCCCTAAAAACCCTCTCCTTATTAATGCCGCTACGGCCGCAGACAATAAAAGCACTAATACAGAAACCTATAACATTGCTCAAAGCAACAACGTAATGCTAGAGCCACCACTCTATTACGCCGCTAAATGGGGTGGGTTCAAACTTGATGAGCGCAAAACAATTGACCCCAATACAAAAGAGCAGTGGGATGTAATAAACAACAACAGCTCTCTCCCTGGTGGCGACAATTTACCGGACAACTATTTTGTTGTCAGAAATCCTTCCAAATTGGCCTCCAACATCAAAAAATCGTTAGAGACTGCCCAGCCTGCCGTATTCGGTTATACATCAGTGGGCTCTGTTAGCTCCTTAGACGATGGCACAGGTTTTAGTCTAGTTACTCAATTTCGCCCCGCCGCTCAATCAAGCAATGAACACACTGCAACTTGGACAGGCAGTTTGAAAGGATATTTTCGTGGGCCCAAGGGTTATTTAATTGAGGACTCAAACAAAAGCGGCAATCTTGATAGTTCAGACCTTTCCTTTGCATTAAAAACAGATAAAGATTTAGAAAAGCCCGAAACTTATGCATATCGCTTCACAGGAAATGCACCGGATTTTGATAAAGGAACCAATCTCGTTGGCGCCCCCACATCAATTAACAAATTTAATTTTGCCGAGCCATTTTTTAGTGCTGAAGCCCAGTTAGCTATGATTGAAAACTATTCAATCCAAAGTGAATACCCAATAACTAGCGGCAGCAAAACAGATCGCACCAAACACCGCTACATATTTACATCGATAGATAGCAATAATGATCAATTAATCAGTGGTGCAGAAACCGCAACCGTCCCCTTTGATACAGCCACGGGGTTTTCCTCTTCCGGTACTAATAATATCTGGCTGGATTTTGCCGCTGGTAACACATCCAACTTGGTTGATTTTATTCGTGGCAAACACATCACCAATTACAGAGATAGACGCATTGATTTTGTGCCGGGCAAAAGCAACGCTGCCGACGGTGTGGGCACACCGACAACAAGCGAAGGCGTTGAGCCCTGGTTATTAGGCGATATAGTTAATTCATCCCCATTAGTGGTAAGCGGCGCGACGGCTGGTTATGACACAGATTATGGTGATGTCACATACACGAAATTGCGCGACAAATACACCAGCAAATCCCGACGTAATGTTCTTTATGTGGGTGCAAACGACGGTATGTTGCACGCTTTTAATTTAGGTTTTTTCAACCCTGAGACTAAACAATACGAAGGGCGTGGAGCACCCATTGGGGCGGAACTTTGGGCTTATATACCTTTTAATCTTTTGCCTCACCTGAAATGGTTGACAGAAACAGATTACCACCACAATTTTTATATGGATGGAAGAGTAAAACTATACGACGCGAATATATTCACGCCTGACGATGACCACCCTGAAGGCTGGGGTTCTATTTTAGTGGCTACCATGCGTACTGGCGGCGCTCCCTATGAATTGACGCAAAATGACGCCAGTGGCAACCCTGTTAAATCCACGCTCAGATCAGCCGTTGTGGTAATGGATGTAACCAATCCAGAAGCCGCCCCCCAATTAATTGCTGAAATACCGCTGCCCGACAATACCTATACAACTAACAACCCGGATATAGTTAAATTTCGTGAGTTCAACAGCGATGGATCGGTTAAAACAAATAACTGGTATTTAGTTATTGGCTCTGGAGTAACTGATAGAACCCAATTCACCAGCGAGAAAATCCCCAAACTCTTTGTTTTTGATTTAATCAAGAAATCATGGGTTGGTGATGGAAAAGGCGTAGCAGTGGGCACCAACAAAGGTTGGATTGGCGGCCTAAATTCTCGGGATTGGGATCGCGATTATAAGGATGATTATGTGTACTTCGGCACTGTTGAAGGGACACCGCAAACCCCTAGCGGCCGATTCTATCGCGCAAAACTTGCATCAGACGGCTCTATTGGTACACCAACACCAATATTAGGGGATACCAGCCAAGCCTTTGCTAGCACGCCATTTACAGTTGTTGATACAAGAGGAAAATACTGGGTTTTTGCAGGTACTGGACGTTATTTCTCTGATGATGATAATAAATATCGAACCAACCAAAATAGCTATTATGCGATCAAAGAGCAGTTAGAAGCTGGATATAGTGACGTTCTTGTCGATGCGACCGTTAGCAAAAGCTCATTGGTTGATTTAACCGGGGTCAATGTTCTAGAGAATGACCAGCTTGAGACAAGCGTTCAAGTTGAATCCATAACAGCTAGTACTCGCAAAGAGCTTATAAGCCTCGTCGATCAGAACAAAGGCTGGTATTTTAATTTTGGTTCTGCGAATGCACGCAACTACACCTCCACTATACTTTCAGGGAACTCTCTGGTTTTTAATACATATGAACCTGGCGATGAATGTACACCCTATGGGGAATCCAAGCAGTATCGCCGCGATTTTCTTTCAGGGTTACCTAGCAAATTCGTTAGGAACTCCACTGAAACTAAATTGCTACCGGCGTTCCGAGACCTGGGTATAGGTGCCGCCTCTGATCCAACGCCAGGCAAGGTGCCGGTATCCGGCACATCTCTCGGGGCGATTGACGTGGAACCCTCCGTTAATTCACAACCCAGTGGTGAGCGCCAATCCTGGCGAGAGTTACCCTACAGTCAATAGGTTAGTTATGCGTAAATTTTTAGGTTTTACATTAATTGAAGTTTTAGTGACTATGGCGATTGTGGCAATTTTGGCCGCAATCGCTATTCCCAGCTACAGCCAATATGTGCAAAAAACACGACGTACGGACGCACAGGAAAAACTATTGGATCTGGCAGCACAACAAGAGCGGTGGTTTTTTAATAATAATCAGTACACCATCAACCTCACAGACATAGGCGGTGCGACTTCCAAAGATGGGTATTACACTGTGACCATAACGGATACCGGAGCAGCGCCTTACACCAAGTACAAATTTACCGCGACGCCTGTAACTACCAAGTCACAAAGCAATGACAGTGACTGCACTAGCTTCACTATCGACAATACAGGTGCACGGCACGCATATAAAGGCGGCACGGTTAAGGATGATGTTTGCTGGCCAAAATAACCTTCATTTTTTTACTCGGTGCAAAAATAAAAAAGCCTCAATATTGAGGCTTTTTTATTAATCAAGATTAATCCCACAACAGGGTTTCGTTACCTGCGCCGAAACAAAGGCCTAGGCTCATCCACAGCAGCCTGGTAATAATCAGTCAAAATACCCAGCGTGGTTTTATAAGATTCCAGATCGGCATCGTCTGGCACCAAATAGGCATCAAATCCGCAGCGTTTCATCATGAATACCTGGTCTTGAATAAAATTACCGATGGCTCTTAACTCCCCTTGATAATTTTTTTGCTCGCGAATTTGGCGAGCAACAGAAAAGCCGCGACCATCCATAAATGCCGAAAAGGAAATAGCAATGACGGGTATATTTTTCAGACTCGTCGGCAGCGCTTGCAAACCTTCTTCAGCCGACAACCACAGGCCGCAGTTTTTGCCAGGCTGAGCAACGCTTGAATAATCAGCTACGTGCACCAAAGTGTAATCACTTAGATTTTCGGTGGCGCCCTGCTCTACTACAACCCAAGGATTAGGGACAAACTCGCCATTTTTAATGAGTTTTGGCATATACCTTCTCCTTAAAGGGTGAAAGACCAATGCGGTGGTAGGTGTCTAAAAAGCTTTCTTCACTAGTACGAGCAGACAAATAAACTTCCAATATTTTGCGGATAATGGCGGGTACTTCGGCAGCACCAAAGGATGGGCCTAAAACCTCGCCCAGTGCCGCTTGGTTTTTCGAATTGCCGCCCAATTGAATCTGGTAAAACTCTTCACCTTTTTTATCCACGCCCAAAATGCCGATGTGACCTATGTGGTGGTGGCCACAGGCATTCATACAGCCGGAGATATTGAGGTCTATATCGCCCAGGTCATAGACATAATCCAAATCGTCAAACTCGCGCTGGATTGCTTCGGCAATAGGAATAGATTTGGCGTTTGCCAACGAGCAATAATCGCCGCCGGGGCAGCAAATAATATCCGTCAGGGTGCCAATATTAGCGGTGGCAAAGCCCAAGGTAGTTAATTCACTCCAAAGAGCATGCAGTTTCTGTACTTCCACATCCGCTAACACAATGTTTTGGTAATGGGTTACCCGCACCTCGCCGAAAGAGAAGCGCTCAGCTAGGTCCGCAATAGCTTCTAACTGGCTATCGGTAATGTCGCCAGGCGCTACACCGGTGGGTTTTAACGATAAGGTAACTGCGCGGTAGCCGGGAATTTTATGGGGGTGGGTGTTGTGGTCTAACCAGTGCGCGAAGGATGTGTCTTCACTGCGAATGCTATTGATAGACACCCAAGCAGCCGCGCCGTCAAAGGTTTGGTAATCAGGCTCAGTGAAAAAAGTTTTTGCACGTTTAATTTCTTTATCCGTCAGCAGCGTTTGGCTGTCGCGAATATGGGCCCACTCGTCCTCCACCATTTTAGTAAATACTTCTACACCAAGGGCCTTTACTAAAATTTTGATGCGCGCTTTGTATTTGTTGTCGCGGCGGCCGTGCAGGTTATAAATGCGGACTATGGATTCTAAATAGGTGAGCAAATCGTTTTCGGGTAAAAATTCCCGTATCAGGCTGCCAACAACTGGAGTTCGGCCTAAGCCGCCGCCCACATACACCTGAAAGCCCATATCGCCTTCGCTATTTTTAACCAGGCGCAGGCCTATGTCGTGAAATGCAATAGCGGCGCGATCTTCCGCTGCGCCGGTAACGGCGATTTTGAATTTGCGCGGTAAAAAAGCGAATTCAGGGTGAAAGGTTGACCACTGACGAATGATTTCACAGTAGGGACGCGGGTCTTCGATTTCGTCCGGTGCAACGCCTGCAAACTGATCGGAAGTGACGTTGCGGATACAGTTGCCGCTGGTTTGCACAGCGTGCATTTCAACCTGAGCTAGTTCCGCGAGGATGTCGGGTACTTCCTCCAGCTGGGGCCAGTTAAGCTGAATGTTTTGCCGGGTGGTGGCGTGGCAGTAGCCCTTATCGTACTGGCGGCATATGTGCGCCAATTTGCGCAGTTGCGCGGCATTCAACATGCCGTAGGGTACGGCGATACGCAACATAGGCGCGAGGCGCTGGACATAAAGGCCGTTTTGCAATCGCAGCGGTAAAAACTCTTCGGGTTTTAACTTACCGTCTAAGAAGCGCTGGGTTTGGAAGCGGAATTGGGCGACCCGCTCATTAATAATCTTGCTGTCATGTTCGTCGTAAACGTACACGGTTAAAAATACCTATATGGAAAAGTGCATCACGCCCAGCATAGGCAGGGCTCGTAAGGGCCTGCAGAATACAGGATTTAGCCACCAGGGGCGAGTAGAGTGATGGTTCTATGAGGGTGAATAGGCAATACAGAGAAATCCAAAAATTCACTGCCATTGTGCCGAGCAGACAAAGCCTTGATGAAACAAAAAAGCACGCTTGCGGCCATTTGAGCAACGGCGCTCGCCTGCACACCGCCAGCTCAAATGGCATGTGGCCTAGTGATGTTTAAAAACAGATTTATGAAAGGTCGAGGAGGCGCCTTGTGCGGCGCCTCTGGGGATGTGTATGCGGTGTATTACTTAATGAGCTTTAGCGATTTTGATTTGGTTACCACTTGAGCTTGCCATTACAAAGGTTTTGGCTTCTCGGTAACTATCGCTAGATGAGGATAAACGGGCCATACATTCAAGGCGTTTTGCGCCGGTGGCATCAGAGCAGGCTTCTCGTAAGATTTGATAATCCGCCACGATTTTCTTCGCCTCGGTCAAGCTCTGTGCGGCCATTGCGTTGCCGCTGACCAGCCCAACTAAAACCACCCAAGAACCTATCATTACGCGTTTCATAAGCACCTCCAAGACCGAATTGAGCAAAGTATAGGCGCAGAAAAACGGGTAGAAAAGAAACATTTTGCTATTGCAGCAAATAATTTGCTTAGCATGGTAATTGTCCCAACTAAAGCATTAGCGGGCCTTTGCGCCAGCTGGAGTCTATTTAACCATTTGCACCCCTCCCCCATACTTTGTTACCAATTTTCTCAACGTGTGGAACATGACGCTGGGTCAGGTTAGGCGGCGAAAAGGGTCTTAATAACATAGTTGCGTCAAGCGGGTTCAGCTGTGCCATGCAAGGGTTTATCGTCATGCGGCCTTCAGCAAATCCAGGTTTGCGCTGTATCCTAGCGATTTGAGGTTTGGTCGATCGAGGTGCGGAAAAGATGCCTTTATTGGCGCTGAGCGAAACAAGATGTTCGCCTGTTAGGCTGGAGCTAGCGCGCCCAACCGGAGAGTTTGCCTTTTAAGCGTAGAGCGGCCTGGGAGTGGATTTGGCTGACGCGGGATTCAGACACCCCCAACACTAGGCCGATTTCCTTGAGGTTCATCTCCTGCTCGTAGTAGAGAGACAACACCAGTTGCTCTCGCTCGGGTAATTCGGCGATGGCGGCGGCGAGGGAGGATTGCAGATGCGTTTGCGCCACAGACTTGGCCGGGTCCTGCAACGGCGCACTGGAATCGTCGGCGGAGGCACAGGACTCCTCATCGTCTATGTCTTCGTTGTAGCTAAATAAACGGCTGCCTTGGGTGTCCGCCAGCAGGCTTTGGTATTCCTCAATAGACATGTCCAGGTAGGCCGCCACTTCGGCGTCACAGGCTTCGCGGCCGAGGCTGGCTTCCAGGCTCGCTAGTGCTTGGCTGATTTTGCGGGCGTTGCGGTGCACTGAACGGGGCACCCAATCGCCCCGGCGCATTTCATCCACCATGGCGCCCTTGATGCGGATGCCTGCATAGGTTTCAAAGCTCGCACCCTTGCTGCCGTCGTATTTTTGCGCCGCTTCGATGAGACCGAGCATGCCCGCTTGGATCAAATCGTCTAGCTGCACACTCGCAGGCATGCGCGCCAACAAGTGGTAGGCAATTTTTTTCACCAGCGGGGCAAAGGCTTCGATGTCCAATCCTGGCTCCTGATTAACCGCTGCAAAACGCATGGAAAGGCGCGCTGCCGTCACATACCACCACTGGCGGAGGCAACGAGCCGCTCAAAAAAGAACTCCAGGTGGCCGCGCGCGCTATTTTGTACGGGCCATTGATCAATACGCTGGGCGATAAAACGAATGGCTTGGGAGGCTTTGCAGCGAGGGGCAAACTCCAGCAGCGCTTTGCGTTTTTGTACTGCCTTGCGCACATTTTCATCGAAGGGCACCGGCCCTAGGTACTGCAAGGAGGCATCCAAAAAGCGCTCGCAGACGGCATTGAGTTTGTTAAATAACGCGCTGCCCTCTTGCAGCGTGCGGGTCATATTGGCGATGACTTTGAAGCGGTTGATGCCGTGCTCGGTGTTGAGCAATTTCATCAGCGCGTAGGCGTCGGTGATGCTGGAGGGTTCATCGCAGACCACAATCACCACTTCTTGGGCGGCGCGCACAAAGCTGGTTACGGTATCGGAAATGCCCGCTGCGGTGTCGATCACCAATACATCAATTTGATCAGACAACTCGCTAAAGGCGTGCACTATGGCAGCGTGCTCTTGAGCAGAGAGCTTGACCATGTTTTGCAGGCCAGAAGAGGCGGGCACAATCTTTAAACCGGCCGGGCCGTTGAGCATCACCTCGCGCAGATCGCGCTCGCCACTGAGCACATCGGCGAGGGTAAAACGCGCCTGCAAGCCCAGCAGCACATCGACATTGGCAAGCCCTAAGTCTGCGTCGAGCAGTACCACCCGGCGGCGCATCTCGGCCAGGGCGATGCTTAGGTTGACGGAGAGATTGGTTTTGCCAACGCCACCCTTACCACCGGTGATCGCGACAACTTTTACGGGACGACTTGCCATCATGTAACGCACAACCTTTATTTTGGCTCACCGAGCAGACCACGCCGGGTGTTGCTGTTTTTGAGTATAGATGCTCTGCTTCTGGGCGCTGGATATTCCAAGCACAGCCACCTGCTAAAGCCCCACGCTGGTCTCCTTGGCACTTTCTTGTTTGGCCAAATTAACCGCTTTGGCTACCAGCGATTGGGCCGAGGCCACGGCGATGTCCTTGGGAATTTCCTGGCCGAAGGTGGTGTACAGCAGCGATATGTTCTGCTGGATCAACACGCTAATGGCCTCGCCGAGGCTGGCGGTTTCATCAATTTTGCTCAACACACAACCTGCAAGGCGGCGAGCTTTGAATGCGTGAGCGCTGGCTTTTAGGGTTTGTACCTGGCTGTTGCCCGCCATCACCAACACGCGCTGCACGCTCGGGCAGGACGCCAATATGGCCTCTTGTTCTTTCAACAGCGGATCGCCCTGCCGAAAGCCTGCAGTGTCGATCAGGATGAGCGGATAGGCTTTGAGGCTCGCCAATACGCTGGGCAGCGCTCGCTCTTGATCGATGATGCGCACCGGTACGTTGAGAATTCTGCCTAATGAACGCAACTGGTCCTGCGCCCCTACCCTGTAGGTATCGGTAGTGACTAGGGCAACTTTGCCCTGGCCATGGGTCAGTACATAGCGCGCGGCAAGTTTGGCGATGGTGGTGGTTTTGCCCACGCCAGTGGGGCCGACAAAGGCAAATACACCGCCTTGATCTACCGGGTCGGTGCTTTGTACCGGCAGTCTTGTCACCAGTTCGTTTAGGGCTTCCCGCCAGGCGAGGTTCAAGCGGGGCTGATTGACGCAGTGTTGGCACAGGCGCTCCACCAGCTCGGCACCCAGGCCTAAGCGTTGCAACTGTTGGCCGAGGGCGTAGTGGCCGGCGCCGGGTTTGCCGGTGAATTCCTCAGTGGAGGCTGGCCAGTGGCGCAGGTGGCGCTCCAGCAAATTGCGCATATCGGCAATTTCAGCCTGCAGGGCGTTGAGCCGGGTGTCGTCGCTGCGCGCAATAGGTGCCCTATCCTGCAGCTGGCCGACTTGGGCGGCCAAATTCGCCAATTGCCCGTCGGGCTTGGCGTCATCTTGCAGGGGGGCAGGTTTAACGGCCACTAGCTGGTCAAAACCAAAATCAAAATCGAAGGGGTCTGCTGCTGCGTCAGGCTGGCTCAGCGCGGAAACTCTCGGCTCAATTCGACTGGCTTTAGCTAAATGAGTGGGCGCTTCAGTCATCGCGGAAGGATGCAGGCTAGGTTCGGCTCGGCTAGGGGCAAGGAGTTCGCCGATGGGGCGGTTGGCCGCTTGAGCGGATTTTTTCGCCGCCAGCATGCGGGCGCGAGCGGCCTCGATCTCTTTGGCGAGCGCCACCGCCCGCTCGGCCTGAGCATTAACAGCCGGTGCCACCGGCGCCTGAGGTTTGGCGGGCAGGCGAGTGTCTGGCTGCCAGTCGCGGTCGGAAATCAGTGGGCGGTCTAAGTCGGCGTCGAACTGCTCGCCAAACTGTTTGCGCGCATCGTAGCCACGGGTGGGTATGTCGAGCTGATCCGCCGTCAGAATTTCCACACCTTCTTTAATCCGTTTGCTGGATAAGATGATTGCTTCAGGGCCCATTTCTTGGCGTACCAAGTCGAGGGCTCTGCGCATATCAGGGGCTACGAAACGCTTTACAGTCATGACTCATCTCCTCCGCCGCTCTACTGCGGCTTGGCTTCCGCACCTACGGTCGCCTCTATGGTGATTTGTTTGTTGTCGGGTACTTCGTTGTAGGCCAGCACCTGCATATCCGGCAGGTTGTAGCGCACGAAGCCCGCCAGCATGGCGCGAATGGGCGCGGCCACCAGCAGCACTTGCGGTTTGCCTTGGGCTTCTTGTTTTTGCGCGGCCCTGACGAGGGAGTTGTTCAGTCGCTCGGCCAGGCGCGGTTCAATAAAAGAGCTGCCATCGGCGCCAGCTTTTTGTGCTTGCTGATAGGACTGAAGCAACAAGTGTTCCAGGGATGGTTCAAGTGTTATACAAGGGATGGCAAGCTCACTGCCCACAATGTTTTGCACGATTTGACGGGCGAGAGCGACGCGGGCGTGGCCCACTAAGGTGGCGATATCTTGACTTTTGTCCCCCGAGGCCGCCAAGGCTTCGGCGATGGAGCGGCGGTCGCGAATGGCCACCTGTTCGCGCAGCAGGGTTTGTAGCACCTTCAGCAGGACATTGAGGCTGATGGTGCCGGGCACCAGCTCTTCCACCAGCTTGGGGGATTTCTCCGCCAGCAAGTCCAGCCATTTTTGTACCTCTTCATGGCCGAGCAATTCGTGGGTGTGTTTTTGGATGATTTGGTTGAGATGGGTGGCGACCACTGTGCTGGCGTCCACCACTGTGTAGCCGAGGGTTTGTGCTTGATCCTTCAAAGACTCGTCAATCCAGATAGCCTCTAAACCAAAGGCCGGGTCTTGGGTTTTAGCACCCGGCAGTGGGCCGAACACCTGGCCTGGGTTAATGGCCATGTGGCGGTCGGGGAAGACTTCACCCTCCCCCAAGGACACCCCCATCAGGGTGATGCGGTAGGCGCTGGGCAGCAGCTCTAGGTTGTCGCGGATGTGTACCGGCGGCACCAGAAAACCCAAGTCCTGGGACATTTTTTTGCGCACGCCTTTTATGCGCCCAAGCAGCTCACCGCGCTGGTTTTTATCGACCAATGGAATCAGCCGATAACCCACCTCCAGGCCGAGAATATCCACCGCTGTCACGTCATCCCAGGACACTTCGACGGTTTCCGCTTGCGCCGAGGCGCGGTGCTCAAGAGCTGCGATGCCATTATTCACCGGCCCACTGCCGCCCATAGGCGCAGGGACTGAGCGCGGCATACCCTGCGGGCGCCCCTCCTCCACCACTTCAGCCTGTTGGCTGCGAAAGTGAATGAAATAGGCCAGAGCAGCACACATCAGGCCCAGGCCTAAAAACGCCACATGGGGCATACCCGGTATAGAACCCATGATGAAGAGTATGACCGCCGAAACCCCCAGAGCTTTGGGTGAGGCGAACATTTGGCTGAAGACCTGGGAGCCCATATCCTGGGTGGTATTCACCCGGGTGACTATAATCGCGGAGGCTGTGGCCAGTAACAATGAAGGGATCTGGGCGACTAAACCGTCACCGATGGTGAGCAGAATGTATTTTTGCAGCGCGTCTTGGAATTCCAGGTGGTGTTGGACCATGCCGACAATTAGTCCACCGATCACGTTGATAAACAGAATCAAAATACCGGCAATGGAGTCGCCGCGCACAAATTTGCTGGCACCATCCATAGAGCCGTAAAAATCCGCCTCGGCGGCTACCTCCGTGCGGCGCTTGCGGGCTTCGTCCTGATCGATCAGGCCGGCGTTTAAATCCGCATCAATAGCCATTTGTTTGCCGGGCATAGCATCCAAGGTAAACCGCGCACTCACCTCAGAAATCCGCCCGGCACCCTTGGTGACTACCACGAAGTTAATGATCATCAGGATGATGAACACCACCAAACCCACCGCGTAGTTGCCGCCGATCACCACCTCACCAAAGGCTTCGATCACCTTACCGGCCGCATCGCCCCCCTTGTGCCCTTCCAGCAACACCACGCGGGTGGAGGCCACGTTAAGGGCTAAACGCAGCAGGGTAGCCACCAGCAAAATCGTCGGGAAAACTGCGAAATCCAGTGGCCTGAGACTGTAAATACTCACCAGCAACACTACGATAGACAGAGCGATGTTAAAGGTGAAAAAGGCATCCAACAAAAAGGGCGGCATGGGCAGGATCATCATGCCCAGCAGCATTAACAGAAGAATGGGCACAGCCAAATTGCCGTGCCATAGGCCCCTAAACCCCGCCAGTGCGGAGTCCCGCGTCATGGTGGAGGGCAAACCCCGTAAATGCGTAAAAATTGATTCGGCCATAGCCTGCAAACCCCAGCGACAACTAATTGACGAAAAATCGTCATTTTGAAGGCTAGGGCAAAATGCATTCCCACCGTTGGCAGGGCAGAGAAAAAGTCATTTTTACTGTCGATCTGTTTAACATTTAAGCAGCTACAAATGCTTTATTGTCTTTTAATAGATTGTTTCTTATACAAAATATATTTTTGGTTTCCATCTTGCTCAGCGCAACCATCCCCGAACCTCAGCCGAGACCCCGCCTATGAAAAATCTACTTGCCTTGATGTCCGCCCTTGCGCTCAGCACCCAAGCATCCGCCAGCGTGTTAACCGAAGACTTCAGCGATGTACCCGGCTGGGAGGCCAACTGGTTTGGCACCCAATCCAATGCTAAAAACTATTATCAGGTCAAAGGCGGCAGCAACGCCGAACGCAGTTCTAACTTAGACGGCCTCTGGATCGACGATAACGACGGCATTGACCATGAGAGCAATCTCACCATCACCTTTAACAATCTCTTTGCGGCCTCCCTCACCACCTTCAGCATTGATTTAGCAAGCTACCTGACCGACACCGACATAGTATTTTTTGACGCCCTGGGCAACAGCCTCTCCACCCAAGCCGTAACCCCAACCTATGGCGCCACCACCATGCCGGGCGTGTACCAGAATTTCACCGTCAGCTCAGCTACCGGTATCGGTGGGTTTTCTTTGATTAACAGCTCCAATACCAGCGTTGAAGGCAATGTCAGCATCGACAATTTGCTCGCCATCACCAGCGACACCCCCACAGCCTCAGTACCCGAACCCACCAGCCTGATTCTGCTCGGCTTAGGTGCCCTCGGTTTGATCGCCCAGCGCCGCCGCCTGGTTTAATCGCTCACTAAGGCCTGTAAAACGGCAGCAATCTTCTTAGGTTGCTGCCGTTTTTGTTTTGGGGGCAGTCATTCGGCTGGGGAAACTCGCCATCAATTAGGGTTAGAATGGCCGCTTTTGAGCGAGGGGCCTGTGTATGGAGCGTGACGAAATCACCCACTTTGGATTTCAATCGGTAAAAGCGGGCGAAAAAGCCGCCAAAGTGGCCTCGGTGTTCCATTCGGTAGCCGCCAAGTACGACGTTATGAACGATGTCATGTCCTTGGGTATTCACAGGCTCTGGAAGCGCTTAACCATTGAAGCGGCGGGGGCTCGCGCCGGGCACAAGATCCTCGATATAGCCGGTGGCACCGGCGATTTAACCGCCCAGTTTGCCCGTATCGTCGGCCCCACGGGCGAGGTGGTGCTGGCCGATATCAACGCCTCTATGCTGGGCGTAGGCAGGGATAAACTCATCGACCAGGGGCTGGTGAATAACCTCAGCTTTGTACAAGCAGACGCCCAATACCTGCCCTTCCCCAACAATTATTTCGACTGCATTACCATCGCCTTTGGCCTGCGCAACGTAACCGACAAAGACCTGGCCCTGGCGTCTATGTTTCGGGTGTTAAAGCCCGGCGGCAAACTCCTGGTGCTGGAGTTCTCCAAACCCCACAACCCTCTGTTGGCCAAGGCCTACGATCAGTACTCCTTCCATCTGCTGCCGATGATGGGCAAGTTGGTGGCCAATGATGCCGACAGTTATCGCTACCTGGCGGAGAGCATCCGTATGCACCCAGACCAAGACAGCCTCAAAGCCATGGTGTTAAACGCAGGCTTCGCCCGCTGTGAGGTACACAATTTCACCGGCGGCATAGTGGCTCTGCATAAAGGGCTTAAAGCGTGAGTTTTGGCGTAATCGGCGCTGGCCTGCGCGCCGCCTTAGAGGGCGCCCTCAACACCGCCCTGCGCAGCGACCCGGCCAGCCAGCAAAGGCTTGTGAACCTGGCGGGCAAGTCGGTGCACCTGAGCATTACCGATCTGAAACTGGACTGGTGTATACACCTCAACTACCCCTTGGTGTTACTCGATGCCGACGCGGCTGCGGCCGCCTCGGCCAACAGTCATCTGGCCGGGTCGCTGGCGGATTTTATCGGCCTGGGCCTGAAAGATACCCACAGTCTCAACGGCAGTGGCGTTGTGCACACCGGTGATATTCAGCTGCTCAATGCCTGCCTCAACCTATTTAAACAGCTGGATTTGGACCTGGCGGGTTTGGTGAGCCAAGAGCTTGGCCCGCTCGCAGGCGCACTGGTCGATCAGCTTAAACAGCTGGGTGACCAGGCGCAGCAGACCTTAAGCAAAATGCCGCCTTTTATCGGCGATTATGTGCAACATGAATTGCAGCTAGTGCCCAGCGCAGCGCAACTGGACTTATTCACCCAGGACATACACGACTTGCGCAGCCGCGCCGATCGGCTGGCCGCCAGAATCGAGCGCCTGAATGCCCGCCTGGATCTTACAAGCCCACTTGCCAATGTTTGAACGCTCAAAACGCCTCGCGACTATTCTTCGCGTCTTCGCCCGCTATAGGCTGCTCGCCCTACTGCCGCCTGACTACCAAAAACCTTGGCTCACCGCACTCTTCGCCTGTGTGCGCCCAGTGGCGCCCGATGCTGCGCGCGGTGAGCGGCTGCGCCTGGCCTTAGAGGAGCTGGGGCCGATTTTTGTAAAATTCGGCCAGCTGCTCTCCACCCGGCCCGATTTAATGCCGCCGGATATTTGCAGCAGCCTGAACAAATTACAGGACCAAGTAGCGCCCTTCCCCGGCGCGCAGTTTATCGCCTTGGTGGAACAGTCCCTGGGCCAACCCATCGATGCCCTATTCGCCGAATTCTCAGCAGAACCCTTAGCCTCCGCCTCCATTGCCCAGGTGCACACCGGCCGCCTTAAAAGCGGCGAGCAGGTCGTGATTAAAGCCGTGCGGCCGGGCATTGAGCAGACAATCCACAGCGATTTAAAACTCATGCTGCTATTGGCCCGCTGGGTCGCGGCGCTCAATTCCGACGGTAAGCGTTTAAAACCTGTCGAGGTAGTGGAGGAATACCACAACACCATTTTGGATGAGCTGGATTTAATGCGCGAAGCGGCCAATGCCGCGCAGTTAAAACGCAACTTCACCCCCGCCCGCCAGCTGTATGTACCCACCATGCATTGGGATTACTGCCGCAGCAATGTGCTGGTGATGGAGCGCATTTGGGGCGTGCAAGTCACCGACATCAAAGGCTTAAACGCCGCTGGGGTGGATTTAAAAACCCTCGCTGAATTGGGCGTGGAAATCTTTTTTACCCAGGTGTTCGACCATAATTTTTTCCACGCCGATATGCATCCGGGCAATGTCTACGTCAGCACCGACCGACCGCGAACGCCGCATTACATCGCCCTCGATATGGCCATCATGGGCAGCCTGACGCGGGAGGATCAGTACTACCTGGCGCGCAACCTATTGGCTATGTTTCGCCGAGATTATCGCCAGGTGGCGGAGCTGCATGTGGTGTCGGGCTGGGTGCCTAAGAACACCTCGGTGGCGGCCTTTGAATCGGCCATTCGCTCGGTCTGCGAACCGATTTTTGCCAAGCCTTTAAAAGATATTTCCTTCGGCCAGGCGCTTATCTCCCTGTTCCAAACTGCCCGCCGCTTTAACATGGAAATTCAGCCCCAGCTGGTATTGCTGCAAAAAACCCTCTTAAACATCGAAGGCCTGGGCCGCCAGCTCTACCCAGAGCTCGACCTTTGGGCCACCGCGCACCCGTTTTTGGAGCGCTGGGTACAGAGGCGTTACCACCCGAAAACCCTCTGGAAAGAATTAAAACGCCAGGCGCCGGATTGGCTGGAGCAGCTGCCCACCCTGCCCCAACTGAGCCTGGATGCTTTGCACAGCGCCAAAACCCTGGCGGCTATGGCGCCGGATGTACAGCAGCTGGCCAAAACCCTAGAGCGGCGCGAGCGCACACGCCCCTGGCGCGCAGCGGCAGCCCTGCTGTGTGGCGCAGGTTTGATGGCGCTGGCCCTGCGCTTAGGTGGCAGTTTTGGCCTGGGCGACTGGCTGGCATTGAGCTTAGGATTTATTGGTGTGGTGGTGGCTTTAGTCTGCCGGTAAAGGCCAGCGGTAAGGTTGAGCGTTCGTAGTAGTACCTCTTTTTTATGGGTGCCTTGCCCACTCTGACAGTAAACGGGCGGCCACAAGGGCCGCCCCTACATAGCGCCTTGCATTCCCGATGCTTTGCCTTACCGCCCTGCGCACCAGGTAAATTTCAGACGACTATTCCCCTCATAACACTTATGCCTGAGTTCGTACCATGCCTGAGTTCGTACCTGGTAGGGGCGCAATGTCATTAAGTTAAGCCCAGCGCCCTCACCCTAGCCCTCTCCCAAAGGGAGAGGGGACAGTGTGACTAACCCTGGAGATCTTGCTTTTAGCTCCCTCTCCCTCCGGGAGAGGGTTGGGGTGAGGGTAAGAATAGGCGCGGTAAACAGGTCAAATCCTCAACTTAATGACATAGCGTGGGGGCGCCCCTTTTGGGTGCCCTAAATCCTATGCTCAGCATCGACGCGACCGCGAAGATCTCCGCTATCTATCGCTTAGACTTAGGGCTGTGGGTTCCAGCCCTGGCCGTTGTTATAGCTGCTCAACAGCTGAGCGCGGTTGGCGTAGGCCTGGTTGAATTCGGCTTGCGACAGGATATAAGCACCATCGCGGCTGCTTAAATTAAGCCGGGCGCCGCTTAAATCCAGCGTGCCGTATTCACGAAAGCCGTAACTGGCCGTGCCCTTGAGCGGGTTGCGGGTTTTGCCCGACTCGCTAAACCAGCCCACCGGGGCAATGTGGGCATCCATGGCGCAGTTAATAAACGCAAAACTATCCACATTATTAGCGCCAGAGGAAAACCCTGAGCGGGCCAAATAGGTTTTGCCACTGCCGATACTATTGCCTGCAGGCCCTGCGGCGCGGGTAAATTTGCTGGCCAGGAAGATAAACCCTGGGTAGGCAGTTGAGGTCACCCGCGCTTGCAGCACATAACCGCCACTGGTGGAACTACCGCCGCCTTGGGAGTCACCCAGAGAGCGGATCTCGCTGTTTTCAAACAGCGCTACCCTCGGCGAACCCCAGATAAAATCCACATTACCGGCCACTAACGTGTTGTAAAACCAGCTGTAGCCGCGCAGCTGCAATGTGTCCTGCTCGCTGATGAAGGCGGCGTTTTTGGCGATCAAGCGGCCTGTGTCATTGCTGAAATAGAGGGCTTCGGCCTGGCTGCCGCTGGCGGCAAAGGCGCGCTGGTGGCTGTTAAAGATGGTGAGATTCTCAAGGGATATTAAATCGCTGCCCTGGATTAAAAAGAGCGCCCGCCCATTGGTGCCGGAGTTTAAGCCCTCGTAGTTGGCAAAACGCACCAGGCTGCCGTCGCGGCTCTCACCCACAATGCGCAGGTTGCTTTTATCGCGCAGATACAAAGGCTCAGGGTACACACCGTTGCGCAGGCTGATGGTGGCCGCTGGGCTGCCGGAGTAGTTTTTCATCAGGTAATTAAGCGCCCCTTGTAGTGAGCCAAAATCCGCCGGGCCATCGTCATCCACGGTAATGTTTGCGCCGCTGGGCCCTGCAGCCTTGGTGCTAAATTGCCACTGGCCAGCACTGAAACCGCCAAAACTGCGGCCTGCCAGGGTGCCGCTGAGGACGCCATTGCCGATCACCACTGAGTAGCGCTTACCGTATTGCAGCCGGTTGCTGTGGGGGCTGATCAGCACACTTTTGCCCACCACCTGCACCGGCACCACGTTGAGCGTGCGCGGCGTGCTTTGCCCGCTGTAGCCGAGGGTTTCGGTGTCCCGCTGCACATTCACACTGTCCACCAGGGTGTTGGTGGCGGCATCAAAAATCTGAATCTCACCGCTTTGAACACTCGGGGTGGTATCAAAATTGAGGCGCAGGCGGGTGTCGGGGTTGATCTCAGTGGCGTTGTGGCTGGGGTAGCGCTCAGAGCTCGCAGGCGCGCTTGGGCACTGGCCGGGCTTAACGCCGACTAGCGATAAAGAGTCGATATTGGGCAGGCCATCGGCGACTTGGGCGTCCAGGCTTAACAGGTTGTTGCCCGCCTCCAAATAAATCCCCCGGCTCTGGCTTTGCCAGTCCGTCCAGGCGCTGGTGAGCTCAAAGCTGAAATGTGCGGTCTCGCCGCTGGCGGTTTTTAACAGCGCCGGGCGCGCCTGGCTGCCCGCATTGGCATAGCGCAGGCTCGCGGTGTAGGTGCCTGCGGCGGGCGCATTCACCGCCCAGACTATAGCGACCCCACTTTGATTGGCGCCATCCACAAAACCCTCGCCACTAAAACCTGCGTGGGTGGTTGAGAGGGTGCCGGTGTAGCTGCAAAAACCCGCTTGGTTCTCCTGCACCACCAGCGCAGGCGCGCCGCTGCTGGACGAGCTTGAACTGCTGGAGGATGAGCTACTGGAACTGCTAGATGAACTGCTACTAGAAGAAGAACTGCTTGAGGAGGTGCTACTGGAAGACGTGCTGCTCGACGACGACGTTTTGCCGCTAGAACTGGAGGAGCCTGAGCTGGATGAGCTAGAAGGCGGTTCACCGCTGCAGGCGGCCAGGGCCAGCAACAGGGCACTTATAACGAGAGGTTTTTGCATGGATCAGCTTCCAATAATGAGCGGAGGCATAGGCCTCAGCCCTGTTATAGGCCCATGAGCCTTTGAGTAGGTAAGCCCCATTAAACCACGGCCAAAATGCCCCATAAGCAGCTGTGCTTGGAAGTGTGGTGGCCTTGTCAATTTATAAGATAACTGTTCCCGGTTCCGACCGGGCGAAAGCGATAAGACAAGATCACTAAGGGCCATAGATGCCGAAGTAGCTGCAACAACTTAGGTGCTGAAATCCCCTAAAGCGCCACCAAAGCCAGGCCGATACGCAAAAACTGCCAATTAACGCTTTTAAGCCAAGGGCTTTTAGTGCAAAATTGCGCGCCCTAATTTGGCCTGAACACAGGCGAAATCACCCATTTAAGTTTGAGGAACCAGCCGAATGTCGAAAGAAGACAATATTGAATTTGACGGCGAAGTAGTAGACACCCTTCCGAACACCACCTTCCGGGTAAAACTGGAAAATGGCCACATAGTCACCGCCCATATCTCCGGCAAGATGCGCAAAAACTACATCCGCATTCTGACCGGCGACAAAGTAAAAGTTGAAATGACCCCCTACGACTTGAGCAAAGGCCGCATCACCTACCGCGCCCGCTAATCGCTCAGGCGGCTAAATTCCCTCCGCCCTGCTTGTACACCACACGCCCTAAGCCCCCGACTGCACATCCTTGTGTGTCAGGCGGCGGATCGAGTGAAATTTACCCTCCGCTGTAAACCCCACCTCGAAGCTACCATACACCCCTCGGTGCTCAACGAAGGGCTGAAAAATACTGCCCGGCAACTGCACCTTGCGCCCGTCGCTCGCTTGTACCAACACATGGCGAATCCACCCGGTGTAGAGCGCCTGGTACTCCTCAGCTGAAATCGCCAGGTTAAATTGCACGTATTGCAGCGCCATAGCTAAAGACCCTAAGCCACCCGTTTGGTAATTTCCCCTAAAAGCCCCATGGCCACCGCAAATACCGCGAAGTCTTCCAGACCCTGTTTATCTATATCCTCAATCACCGCTTGCCAGCGCTCTAACAGATCGGCAGCGGGGGCGAACCACTGGCCTAAATCCTGGTTTAAGCCTAGGCGTGCAAGCTTGCTGAGGCTGTGTTCAACCTCCAGTAAATAGGCGTCGCGCACCTGGGCTTGCCAGCTATTGCTGATGGGAATGGCCGCTAGCGCGCGGATAAAGCCAGCCAGCTGCAGATGTTCTTTGAGCCGGTAATAATTCACCGCCACAGCGGCATACAGCGGGTCTGCTGCAGCCGCAGCCACCTGCGCTGGGTCTATCTGTTGCACTATGCCCATATGGCTGAACAAGTCCTCCGGCATGGCCAAAATCTCCGCCAGATCCTCCGGCACAGCGCGCGTGATTAAGGCGTTTACACGGTTTTGAAAGCCGTTGAGGGCGGGTAGTTGCTCGGCGCTAAAGCCGCGTAGGGCTCGGTTAACCGCCTGTAAACCGGTGCGCTGGGCGGCAACCTGGGTGGCCAGCGTAAGTGGGTCCGTGCCCGCACGCAGATACCAGCGAGTCAGCCTGCGCAGGCGTCGGCTCATGGCGGCAAACCAGGCCATCTGCTCACTGGCCGGGTAAGTAGCCGTATCCATCATCACCTCTTGAAAGCGGGCAAAGTTCAGCACCTCGCGGGCGGCGGTATAGGCTCTGGCCAGCTCCACCCAGTTGGCACCGCTGGTTTCTTTTAAGCGCTGAGGCGTGGTGATGCCGAGGTTGTTGACCATTTCATTGGCCAATTGGGTCGCCACCAGCTGAGGGCGCAAGCGGTGGCGAGCGAGCGCGTCGGGAAAGCGCCCCTGCAGCGAGGCGGGAAATGCCCCCAGCGCAACCCTGGCCAGGTAGGGCTCGTCATAAATACCCGGCGCGAGCAACACGTCTTTGAGCATCACCTTGGCATAGGAGAGCAGCACGGCCAGTTCCGGGCGGGTTAAATGGCTGCGCTCGGCTAGTGCTTTGGCACTGGGTAAAAACTCCAAGCGGCGCTGCAGGCGGCCCTGGCGCTCCAGCTCTTCCATAAAACGCACATACTCAGCCATGCGGCTTTTTACTTCATTGGCGGCAAAACTTAAGGCCTGGGTTTGCCGCCGGATGTTGTTTAACACCAGCTGAGCCACTTCATCGGTCATGGCGCGCATTAATTCATTGCGCTCGGTCAGGGCCAACTGGCCGCTGGACATAAGTTCATCCAGGCAAATTTTGATATTCACCTCGTGGTCGGAGCAGTCCACACCGCCTGCGTTGTCGATAAAGTCGGTATTACAGGCGCCGCCCTTGAGGCTGTATTCGATGCGGCCGAGCTGGCTCATGCCCAGGTTGCCGCCTTCACCGAAGATTTTGCAGCGCAATTGCTCGCCGTCCACCCGCAGCGCGTCATTGGCCTTATCGCCAATCTCCGCGTGCGTCTGCTGGCTGCTTTTCACGTAGGTGCCTATGCCGCCGTTCCAAATTAAATCCACCGGCGCCTGCAGCAGGGCGTGAATAAGTTCATTGGGGGTGAGCTGCTCGGCGCTGATACCCAAGCACTGGCGCATGGGTTCGCTAATGGCGATGGCCTTGGCACTGCGCAAAAAGACGCCGCCACCGGGGCTGATCAGTGCGCTGTCATAGTCAGACCAGCTGGAGCGCGGCAGGCCAAAGAGGCGTTTGCGCTCATTAAAGCTCAGGCGCGGGTCTGGGTTGGGGTCGATAAAAATATGCAGATGGTTAAAGGCGCCAAGCAAGCGAATATGCTCAGAGAGCAACATGCCATTGCCGAACACATCGCCGGACATATCGCCTATGCCCACCACGGTAAAGGCGTCGCTGAAGGTGCTGCGGCCCAGCTCGCGAAAATGCCGCTCCACCGCTACCCAGGCGCCTTTGGCGGTAATGCCCATGCCCTTGTGGTCGTAGCCCTGCGAGCCGCCGCTGGCGAAGGCATCTTTAAGCCAGTGGCCATAGTCGGCGGAAATGCCGTTGGCAATATCGCTAAAGGTGGCCGTGCCCTTATCCGCCGCCACCACCAAATAGGGGTCTGGCTCGTCGTAGCAGATTACCTGGGGCGGGCGGCTAATCGCCTGGCCCTGGTAGTTATCGGTGATATCCAGCAGCGCGCTGATAAAGGTGCGATAGGCCGCCACCCCCAGGGCTTGCACCTGATCGCGGCTGGCGTCAGGCGGGATCAGCTTCGGCACAAAACCGCCTTTAGCGCCGCTCGGCACGATGACGGCGTTTTTCACCTGCTGAGCTTTGACTAGGCCCAACACCTCGGTGCGGTAATCCTGCAAACGATCCGACCAGCGCAGGCCGCCTCTAGCCACCGGGCTGGTGCGCAGATGCACGCCCTCCACTTCCGGGCCGTACATGAAAATTTCAAAGGCGGGTTTGGGTTCGGGCACGTCGGATAACCGCGCTGTGGCCAATTTAATGGCAATGTAGGGTTTGGGTTCGGCGCCGCTGAATTGATATAAATTCGTGCGCAGCGTGACATCCATTAATTCCACTAAACGGCGCACTATTTTATCGTCGTTTAATTGAGAAACCCCTTCTAAATAACCCATGACTGCATCTCTGGCCGCTGCCGCGCTTGCAGCGGATACACAGGCGGGGTTAAAGCGATACTCAAACAACTGCCAGAGGGCTTTGGTGGCGGGCAGGTGTTTCAGCAATGCATCGCTAATGGCCTCTGGGCTTAAATAAAACAGCGTTTGTTTTAAATAGGCGGCGTAGGCGCGCAGCATATTAGCGGCGTAATAGGGAATAGCCGCCGCTAAAATTAAGCGGTTAAAGGCGTCGTTATCGCAGCGTTTTTGCCAAATTGCTTTAAAAGCGGCGGTAAATAAAGCGCTAAATTCTTCCTCTGCTGGAGCGGCAAACAGCGGTTGCACGCTAAATTGATGCAGGTAAATATCGCCTGCTGAGCCATCGATAACCGGTGTAATTAAATAGGAATGTTCGCCTAAAACCCGCAACCCTAAATGCTCAAGAATGGGCACCACATCGGAGAGTGCCAGGCTTTGCCCAGCATGAAACAGCGTAAATTCCCACTCGGTGGCATTTTTAGGGCTGATGGCCAGGCGCAGTGATTCCTGCGCTTGGCTGCTGAAGATTGCAATATGCTGCAGCGCTTGTTGCGGTGTAAAACTCGCTTGGTAGGCGGCTGAAAAGGCCTGGCTAAATTGCTCGATCACCTGTTCAGCGGCTGGCATCTGCCCGTTGATAACTTCAATTAATTCCTCCTGCCAAGGCCGCGCCAATTGCCGCACCACTTCTTCCAACGCGGCGCTATCGACGGTTTTAGGGCTATCAGCGCCTAACCGAAACACCATAAATGCACGCGCTAAAATGGATTCAGAAAATGCCGTAGTGCTATCCACCGCCTGGGATTTAAGCGCATCCCCTAACAGGGTTTCCATTTTGATGCGCAACTGGGTGTTGTACACATCGCGCGGAATATAGGCCACCACAGTGGCAAAACGGCCAAACTCATCAAAGCGAAAAAACAGCCGCACCAAGCGGCGCTCATTGATGCGCGCCACACCCAATAGGGTGGCGGTCAGCTCATCCACATTGGCCTGAAATAATTCATCGCGCGGATAATTTTCAATCACCCGCTGCAATTGTTTGCCTGCGAAACTTGCCGCATCAAAATTAGCGCGCTCTAAAACCTGGTTCACCTTGGTATTAACCAGCGGTATTTCCCAGGGGTTTAGGGTGTACACCGGGTAGGTAAATAAACCCAAAATCCGCACTTCACCCTCAAGCTCGCCCTGCGCGTTAAATAATTTCACCACTACATAATCCGGATACACCAAACGGTGCACCCGGCAGCGGGTGGAGGATTTAGAAAAGGCAATTAATTCCGCCTGGGCATAAAAGTGCTCTATGCCTTCACTCCACTGGCCAGCGCTGGAGGGCGCGATACGGCGAAACACCCCCAAACGGGCGGCATCATCCTCCACCAGTACTCGGCCGCCCGCCTGCTGGCGCACCGCAAATTGCCGCAGGCCTAAAAAGGTAAAATGCCCGGCCTTTAACCAGTGCAAAAATGCCTGGGCCTCGGCAATTAATTCAGCCTTGAGTGGGGCATAACCCAGCTGTTGCTCCACTCGGCTTACGCCATCGGTAATGGCCGGGTAATCCGCCACCATAGCGGCTATATCGTCAAACACCTCGCCTAATTCCGCCCAGAGCGCCTGCTGTTCGGCGGCGCTTAAGTGTTTGCTTTCCACATAAATAAACGACTGTTTAGCATCGCCGCCCTGCAGTGCCGTCAAGTTGCCAGCGCCGTCCCACTGGGGTGCTAAAACAGCGTTTTTTAACAGCTGAATCGGCAGGCGCAAGCGAGTGAAGGTCAGCCGCAGGGAATCCACCAGAAAGGGTCTATCGCTCTGCAGGGCCAGAATCATACTGCCCTCGGCCCTGCCGCCTAAGGCGGCGACCGATTCATTCAGTACATACAGCCCGCCCTCAGCGGGCGTGCGCAGGCTTAACAGGCGCCAAAGGCTCAACAGCAGCGCGCCGCCGTCGCAGGCGGCGCGGTTGTGCCAGTCTTCGGCTGGAATATTGTCGCTAAACACACTGCAGAACTGGCTAAACAACGCCTGCTGTGCAGCTGGCACCTGAGGTGTTGCCCAGCGCACAGCGGCGGCAAAGGCTTGCGTAAATTCGTTCACATAATTGGCCGACATTCTTACGGTTCCTATTTTTAGGTGAATCCTAGTGTTTAGGTGAATTCCAATTGAATTGAGTGTGCGCTGTTGCGGCGATGTTTTCACACCCTCGCGGGCAAAAAACAACAGGCTTCTGCTCGCGGGTTGTTGCACATAACACTTAAACAGAGGTTCCTCAGACGCATCCCATTGAAATTGGTGCGCTTGCCCCCACATGGCGCGGGGTGACTTGCGCGGGGCTGGAAGACTTAGGTTAAGCATAGCCATCTTCAACCTAAAAACCCCAGTGCTCCTGCTGCGCCCAGCTGTTAGTTGAATCTGAACGATCTTGGGTAACACTTCGACTCACCCTAGAGGTGATGCGGTCTAAATTGTTTCCCAAAATCGTGCCTGTTCAGAGCTTTAGTTGGGCTTGCTAGGAGTTCTACGGAGGTTTTTAGGATCAAAGGAACTTCCGACGTTCCCCATTGGTCAGTGCGCCCACATTCAACATCCCTTTTTACCACTTATCGAGGCCTGTTTCGTTCATGTCTGTTCTCCCTCAGATTCAAACGCTTAAAACCTGGTTGGAAAGCCAAATTCTCGGCCAACCCCAGTTGATTGAACGCATTCTGATCGCGCTGATCGCCGACGGGCACTTACTCGTTGAGGGGGCGCCGGGACTAGCCAAAACCAAAGCCATTAAAACCCTCGCCGACGGTATAGAAGCCGACTTTCACCGCATTCAATTTACCCCCGATTTATTACCCTCAGACGTAACCGGCACGGATATTTACCGGCCTGAAACCGGCACCTTTGAATTCCAATCCGGGCCGATTTTTCACAACCTAGTCCTCGCCGACGAAATTAACCGCGCCCCCGCCAAGGTGCAGTCCGCCCTGTTAGAGGCGATGGCGGAGCGGCAGATCAGTGTGGGTAAATCCACTTACCGGTTACCGCCGCTCTTCCTGGTAATGGCCACCCAAAACCCTATCGAACAGGAAGGTACCTACCCGCTGCCGGAAGCCCAGCTGGACCGCTTTTTAATGCACGTCAAAGTGGACTACCCCAAGGCCAGCGTTGAAAAACAAATCCTGCAATTAAGCCGCCGGGAAGCTAAACAAGACACCAGCTTGCAACCGGAGAAAAAAATCCCCCAGGAAAGCATCTTCGCCGCCCGCGCCGAAGCTTTGAACCTGCACATGTCCGATGCGGTGGAGGAATACATAGTGCAGCTCACCGCCGCCACCCGCGCGCCGGGCAAATACAGTGAGGAACTCACCCGCGCCATCGCCTTTGGCGTTAGCCCCCGCGCCACCTTGAGCCTGGATCGCTGCGCCCGCGCCCACGCTTGGCTGAAGGGCAAAGACTTTGTCAGCCCCGAAGATGTACAAGCGGTAGTCCACGATGTGTACCGCCACCGCCTGCTGTTGAGTTTTGAAGCCGAGGCCCGCGGCCAAACCGCCGACAGTGTGATCCACACCATTTTGCAGCTGGTACCGGTGCTATAAGCATGAGAGCAGGTCATACCGGCGTTTATCTGCTTCCTGAGGACCTTATCCTCCTGCGCGGCAAAGCTGCGCAATTGAATTTACATCGTCAGGCGCCCAGCCGGGCCGCCATGGCGGGCACCAGCCACACGCGCTTTCGCGGCCGGGGTATGGAGTTCGCCGAGGTGCGCCCCTATCAGGCGGGGGATGATATTCGCACCATCGACTGGCGCGTCACCGCCCGCACCCAGGTGCCCCACACCAAGCTGTTCCAAGAAGAACGAGAGCGGCCGGTGTTTGTGCTGGTGGACCAGCGCTCGCCGATGTTTTTTGGCAGCCAGCACTGTTTTAAATCCGTCTATGCCGCTGAACTTGCCGCCCTGATCGCCTGGGCCTGCCACCAGGGGGGCGACCGCCTGGGGGGCGTGCTGCTGGGGGATCACGCCCAACAGGACCTGCGCGCCACCCGTGGCAAGCCCGGTTTATTACATTTTTTAAACGCCTTGGTGGAGTACAACCAGCGCCTGTTCTCGCCGGTACCCAAGGCCAAAGCCCTGCCCCTACTGCCCGCCTTGGAGCAATTGGGGCAAGTGGTAAAACCTGGCAGCCAGGTATTTCTGCTGTCGGACTTTCACGATTTAGACAATGCCTGTCAGGAGAGCCTAAGCCGCATGGCCAAGCACAGCGATGTCATCGCCCTGCATATTTTTGACCCCTTAGAGGCGGATATTCCCCAGGGCTCCCTGTTGCGCATCAGCAACGGTTTTAAGCGTTTGTTGTTATCCGGCAGCGATTTAAAAGCCCCCTTTAACGCCAGCTTTCGCAGCCAACAGCAACAGGTGCAAACCGTCTGCGGCGCCAGCCGAGTGGTGTTTGCCAGCTGTCCTATTTCCGCCGACAGCCTCTCACCCCTGCGGCGCTTATTTGCCGAGGGCAGCCAAAAAGGCGCCGCCGCCCTCAACACACTGGCGGGGGCACTTTATGGCCGATAATGCTAACCCTCTGTCCTCCTCAGCCAGCGCCAGCAGCTCAGCTAGCACCAGTAGCTCTGCCAGCAGTGCGGCCAGCTCAGCGCTCAGCTCGCCTGCGCCAAACGGCAATCAATCAGTGACTAACCTACAGCAGCAATTGCAGCCCGCCCATCAAGACCCGGTCAATCACCCGGCCTTTGGCGCGCCGCCAGAGCAGGAGATGCAGAGCCTGATCGCGCAGATTAGCGATATAGAGCGCCCCCCGGAGGTCGGCCTCTGGCCCCTCGCCCCCGGCTGGTGGGTGCTGCTCGCCCTGCTAATTATTGGCTCGATACTGGGCAGCATCGCCCTGTACAGAACCATCAAACGCAGATCCTATCGCCGCTCGGCGCTTAGAATGCTCAAACGCCTCGGCGATGGCAGCGACCTTTCCCGCTCGGGCCTTGCGCGCCAGCTCAATGAAATTCTCAAGCGCACTGCCCTCGCCTCACCCTACTACCGCCACCTGTACATAGGCAGCGCCCACGGCGACGCCTGGCGGGAATTCCTCTGCGCCAGCAGCCCGGACTTCCCCGACAAGGCCAAAACCGTGGACAACCTCCTGCAGTCGGTCTACCGCCCCAAAGCGCAGCTGGATGCAAGGCTGAGCATCGCCTTCTGCGAATTTTGGATTCGCCAGCACCACCACATAGCTGAACCCGCCGAAACCTCCGGCGCCAGCCGCACGATCAGCATCGAGAAAACAGGGGAGCCGCGTCATGTTTGAATTTGCCTGGCCCTGGCTGCTGCTCGCCCTGCCCTTACCCTGGGTCGCCTACCGTTTTTTCCCCCCGCGCCCCTCTGCCCAAGCCGCACTTCTGGTGCCGTTTTTTGAGCGCGCGCAGGATCTGCTCAATCAAACCAGCGGCGCCAAACAGCAAGCCTGGCTGCGGCGCGCCCTGGCTTTAGCCCTCTGGGCGTGTCTAGTAATAGCCGCCGGTCGCCCCCAATGGGTGGGTGACACCATCAGCCTGCCCAGCAGCGGGCGGGATCTGCTCATGGCGGTGGATATCTCCGGCAGTATGCAAATTGAAGACATGCCGGTAAACGGCACGCCTATCTCGCGTATTGCGGTGATTAAAAACGTCGTCGGCGACTTCGTGGCGCGCCGCCAAAACGACCGCTTAGGCCTGGTGTTATTCGGCACTCAAGCCTACTTACAAGCGCCTTTGACTTTTGATCGGCAGACGGTGAACAAATTTTTGCAGGAGGCCCAGCTGGGTTTTGCCGGCGAGCAGACCGCCATAGGCGATGCCATTGGCCTGTCCATCAAACGCCTGAAAAACCGCCCGGCGCAGAGCCGCGTGATTATTCTGCTCACCGATGGCGCCAACACGGCCGGGGAACTGGAGCCGCGAAAAGCCGCCGACCTAGCCAAACAGGCGGGGGTAAAAATCTACACCGTCGGCATAGGTGCCAATGAAATGATCGAACCGGGCTTTTTTGGTATGTCCCGCAAGGTCAACCCTTCGGCCGACTTGGACGAGGGCACCCTCACCTATATAGCCGATACCACCGGCGGCAAATACTTCCGCGCCCACGACCCACAGGAGCTGGCGAAAATATACCAAGAGCTGGACCTGCTTGAGCCTATAGAGCAAGAAGCCGCCGCCTATCGCCCGCGCCAGGTACTGTTCTTCTGGCCCCTGAGCGCAGCCTTGGGCATCGGCCTTCTGCTGATCCTGATGCGCCTGCCGTTGTGGCGCCGCTTTACCGTCACTCCTACTTAAACTTATTTTCAGAAGGTGTTAGCCCGCATGCTTGAGAGCCTGCAGCAGTTTCATTTTTTGCGCCCCTGGTGGTTTTTAGCTCTGCTACCGGCCGCCTGGCTGGTATGGCAATTAACCCGCAGCCAGGCCCAGGGCGACCATTGGACGCGCCTAATCGCCCCGCACCTATTGCCGTTTTTATTAGACGGCAAAGGCGGTGAAGAAAAAAATCGCGTCGGCTGGTTGCTCCTGCCGCTCGCTATTACTGTGCTGGCTCTGGCCGGCCCCACCTGGCAAAAACTGCCCAACCCAGTGGAGAAAAACACCTCAGCCTTAGTGGTGCTCTGGGACATGTCGCCCAGTATGCTGGCGCAGGACATACGCCCCTCAAGGCTTGAGCGCTCGCGCTTAAAACTCATCGACCTACTCAAAACCCGCAAGGACGGTCTCACCGCGCTGATCGCTTTCTCCGGTGAAGCCTATGTGGTAACGCCACTGACCGAGGATGTGCAAACCATCATCAACCTGTTGCCAAGCCTCGCGCCCACCAGTCTGCCCAGCGTCGGTTCCAACCCAGAAATGGCCTTAAGTGAAGCGAAAAAACTGCTCAAAGCAGGCAATCTGGACCACGGCGACATTCTGTTTTTAACCGACGGCATAGACCCTAAAGCCTTCGCCGATTTAGACGACCAGCTCAGCGACGGCAAAGATCGCGTCACCGTCTGGGGCGTCGGCACTGAAGACGGCGCGCCGATTCCGCTACCGCGCGGCGGCTTTTTGCAAACCGGTAAAGACCTAGTTATCGCCAAGCTCAACAGCGGCGAATTAAAACGCTTCGCCGAAGCCCATCAGGGTTATTACCTGCCCGCCCAAGCCGATGACGGCGATATTAAATTCCTCGCCCAGCTTCTGGCGCGCACCGATCAAACTCAGGTACAAAGCGATAAAACCTTTGACCAGTGGACAGAAAGTGGCCAATACCTGATCCTGCTGCTACTGCCCCTGTGCCTGTGGTTATTCCGCCGGGGCAGCTTGCTGGTGATCGTGTTCGCCCTCAGCCTTGCCCACCCAGAACCGGCCGCCGCCGCCCCAGCCGCTGCGGAACCCGAAGCCAGCAAACTCGCAACAGCACCGGAACCCACCTGGCGCAAAGACCTGCGCAACAGTTGGAACGGCCTCTGGTTCACCCCCGATCAACAGGGTGCCCGCCTGTTGAAGAAGGGCGATGCCCCCGCTGCCGCCGAACATTTTGCCAACCCATCCTGGCAGGCCACCGCCCAATACCAAGCGGGCGATTTTGCCGCCGCCGCCAAAACCTTCAGCCAGGATAAAAGCGCCACAGGCTTATACAACCAGGGTACAGCGCTGCTGAAAAAAGGCGATTACGACGGCGCCATCAAAGCCTTTGACGAAGCCTTAAAGCTGCAACCCAACTACAGTGCAGCCCAGCACAACAAAGACATAGCGGTAAAACTTAAGGCCCTCAAGGCCAAGCAACCCAAACAAAACAACGGCCAAAAAGACCCCAACCAAAAACAAAACGGCGATAAGAATCAGCAGCAACAGGGTGATTCACAGAACAACGATTCACAAAACGGCGACGGCCAAGAGGGTGATAAGCAGTTGGCGGACGAGAAGCCTAAATCGCAAGATCAGGCGGATAAGTCCTCTCAGGATAAACAAAACGGCGCTGACGGCGAGTCAAAAGAACCGCCTCAGAAGCAGGACCAACAGGCACAAAAGGATCAGCAAGAGGGCCAAAACCAGGCTGACCCAGCCGCTGCACAACAGGATGACAAGGCTAAACAAGCCGCCGAAGAAAAGGCCGCCGCCCAACAAAAGGCTCAAGAGGAATACGCTAAAAAACTCGCTGAAGCCGCCAAAGATCAGGATGATGGCAGCCGGGCTCACGAGGCGGGCGCCGCTGCAGCTGAGTCAAAAGAGCAACAGGAAGATCAGCAGAAGATCGACCAAGCACTGCGCCGGGTGCCAGATGACCCGGGCGGCTTGCTGCGCAATAAGTTTCAATACCAGTACAAAGAGCGCCGCATGAACCCGCAGGCGCCCAAAGATACCAACAACAACCCTGAGAACCGCTGGTAACCCTATGTTGAGCTTGATGCGCACTTTTATCTGTGTTCTCGCCGCGCTGCTGTGTTGGTGCGCGCCGCTGGGTTGGGCCGATAGCCTGACGGCCCGCGTTGATCGCACCAACCTCAGCCTAGAGCAGACGCTGAATCTGCAGATCACCTACGATGGCCGCAGCAATGATGAACCGGACTTAAGCGCGCTGGAGCAGAATTTCGAGATACTCTCCCGCGCCCACTCCTCCTCCGTTTCAATTAGCAATGGTCAGGCTTCTTCCAATACGCGCTGGAACCTAACCCTAGCCCCCAAAATGGCCGGCCAGTTGCTCATTCCGCCCTTAAATCTCGAAGGCAGTCAAAGCAAGCCCATCGCCATCACAGTGAGCGAGGCCAGCGAGCCGGTACACGCCACCGACAAAGACCTGTTTATCGAAACCAGCGTCGATAAATCATCCGCCTATGTACAAGAGCAGGTGCTGGTCAGTTACAAGTTCTACTACGACCTACCCGTCACCCGGCTGGAACCCAGCGCCATCCAGGTAGCCGATGTGCAAGTCAGGCCCTTACCCCAGGCGGAATACACCGCCAATGTCGGCCATCGCACCTATCAGGTGGCGGAATTTAAATACGTCGTTACGGCCGATAAAAGCGGCGACATTACCCTGCCCTCTACCACCTGGACGGCCTACGCCCAAGACCCCAGCGCCAGCATGTTCGGCATGCGCGGCGGCAAGCAGGATATTCACCGCCTCAAAACCGATGAGCTGCACCTCAAAATCAAACCCAAGCCCGCCAGCTACCCCGCTGGGGTGCCCTGGCTGCCCGCCAAATCCTTAACGATCGACCAAGAATGGAGCCGCAAAACGGACCAACTGACGCAGGGCGAACCCATCACTCGCACCCTCACCATTAACGCTGAGGGCCTAGCTGCCGAACAATTGCCACCCATAGGTGAAAATCTCAGCATCAATGGCCTAAAAATTTACCCTGACAAACCCCAGCTAGACACCCAAACCGGCCCTAACGGCGTCACCTCAACGCGTATCGACAGCCTCTCAGTCGTGCCCAATCAAAGCGGCCCCTTAGAGATTCCCGCTATCGAGATTACCTGGTGGGATACCCAAGCCGATCAACTGCGCCAGGCCAGCCTGCCCGCTCAGCCACTGTTGATACAGGCCGGTGCCCAACCTGCCGCCAGCCTGCCGAGCCTACCGGCAACACCCGGCGCACCCAGCGAAAGTGCGCCCCAGCTACAAACGGCCACACCAGGCTGGCTCTATGCCCTAATCGGCGCTCTGGTGCTATCCAACCTGGTATTTATCGGCCTGTGGTTATCCGCTCGCAGGCGCCAGGCCACAAGCGCCGCGCCGAGCGAGCGCAAGCTTACCAACAAAGAATTATGGACACGCCTCACCCAGGCCCTGCAGCAACACAACCCCAAAGCGGCGCGGGATGCCCTGTTACTCTGGTTCCAGCAGACCACAGCGCAATCCTTCACCAACCTAACCGACATTGCCCTGTGGGCTAATGATGCCGCCCTGACTGAGGCCCTAAAGGCCCTTGATGGTGCACTCTACAGCTCAACCGGCAGCAGCTGGCAATCCCAACCACTGCTGGATGCACTACTCAACTGGCGGGAGCAACACAGAACCCAGCAGACAAAACACGACGAGCTGGCACCGCTGTACTAGCGCCAAGCAGCGCGCACACAGGTAATTTGCGCCTAGGGTGCCTGGAATAGATTGGCCTTAAAGGGGCCAACCTTCTACAATGCGCGGCTTTTTTATTTCACCTACCGATGATCATTCTATGTTTTTAACCGCCCGCACACCTTTCCTCCTATCAATACTGATCAGCCTCACGCTCACCGGCTGCGGCGGGAACAAGAATAAAAACACAGCCCCAGCGGCAGTATCGAGCAGCTCCAGCTCCTCATCCAGCTCCAGCTCATCAAGTTCATCCAGCAGCAGCTCCAGCGGCATCGCAGGGCCCGATACTCAGGGGCCGAGTGTCGCGGTTGTGTTTCCCGGTGTCAGCAGTTTTACCTCCGCCGATAGCCTAACTGTGCGGGGTAAAGCGAGTGATCAGACGGGGATCAAGAGCATAACGGTGAATGGTGTACCAGTTGTTACCAGCAATAACTGGAGCGATTGGAGCCTAAAAATTGACAACTTAGCAGTCGGTGTAAACGCGTTTACAGTGAAAGCGGAGGACTCCTTAGGGCAGACGACTGAACAAGTAGTTAACGTAGAAAAACAGCTGCCCATGTTCGCCCCCAGTCTTACAGCGCTGAACTCTGAACAGTCCCAGTTGTATATTTATGACTCCAGTCTGAATGATATTTTTGTTGTTGATTTGACCACTGGTTTGCGAAATATTTTGCCGCAGACAAAAAGTGCCGAAGCGTTACCGTTTAGCTCACCAACAACAATGACCTACGACGCTTCCAAAAATCGCTTGTTAGTTGCTCAATATGAAACCTCTCAGGTAGAGGGTTTTACTGCCAGCTATCGCGGTCGCATTATTGCCATTGATGTCCAAACTGGTACTAGGACTTTGTTTGCGGAGGGAGCAATTTTAATCGATATATCAAAACCTTCTATTTCTCTGCGCAAACCAACCTCGCTTACCATTGATCCAGAATCTCGAACACTTTACGTCCTCGATGAAAAAGCTGGCTTTATCGGAAGCAATCAAAGGCAATTGATCTTTGACTATGCCATCTTAAAGTACCCGCTAGATAGCGAGTCTCCCTCGTTTACCCGTGTGAGCGACAATCAAATTAATAAAGATGAACCGCTTACTGGCAGCCTAAATCTGCGCTTTGACAACAAAGCAAAAAGACTAATTACAGAAAGCCAATTCCATACCGAATACGACAGCAATAATAATCCAATCGCATACTGGTTTGGTTTAGTTGCAATTGATCCTGCTACAGGAACACGTACTGTACTATCAGGGAAAAATGTTCAGTCTGATTCTAAGTATGCGTTTCCGATCCTCACTCCCAGTGATTTCTTCGTAAGCGATGGGTATGCCTACTACAATGACTTGGGCGCCGCACAACGACGAGTGTTGAAAATTAATCTTACAACAGGTGAGCGCAGCGAATGGTTCACAAATGTAGCATCAGATAATAAATATAATTTTCGCGTCATCACCAAACTAGAACAAGACACCAAAAATCAAGTTGTATTCGCGCTTGATGCTGCGCTCAAGGCAGTCTTCAAAATTAATCCACAAGATAACTTTGCTCGCACCCCAACGACTTCTAATAGCACCATCAATGAAAATACTTCGTTAAATTTTTTGTCACCCAGTTCATTGATGTGGGACAGACAGAGAGAACGCATATTAATTAACAATGGACTTGAAGGCACAATAAATACCTACGACCTGAAATCAGGATTAACATCGCTCCTCTGCTCATTCGGCGTTCAGAACTCAGCCGTAGAGCGCGTCATACCTAGAAATAGCGTCTTAGATGAGCACAGTAAGAGAGTCGTTTCTGTCGTTGCTTATCAGTATTTCTCTGAAGATACCGTAACTACTACTTTCCGTCTCGATAGCTGCGATCTTGCATCTGGCAAGCACGTTGTTATATCAGACAACACTACAGGTAAAGATGTGGTGCTTTTATACCCGACTCAACTTGCTGTTGACTCGACAAACCAGAAGGCCTATACAATAAATTCTATTCGCGCAATCGATGATTCGATTTACACCCAAAATACCATTGTAGAAATCGACTTAACGACTGGAGCAAGAAGTGTAGTTGCCCCGATTCAACCTACGGCTCTAGACTTTCCGCGTGATGATCCCAAAGGCGGGCTTACCTTCGATGAAATTACGGGAAATATTTATTTTTCGATTCTGTCTAATTCAAGCATTTACAAACTTGATCCAAAGGTCAAAACCATCAGTGTTATGAGCAATAATCTCACAGATGCGACAACACCACTGCTGATACCGAAAATGTTGTTTATGCACAATCAAGAGTTAATAACGCTCGACTCTGCGCGCCAATCGCTTATTACCGTGAAAGCCGATGGCAAACGTAGCACACTGGCCAATCTCACCTCATCTGGCCCGAATGCCATAAATCAGGTAGGTGGCATTATCATAGATAGTGAAAACCAGCGTATATTTGCCGCCGATTTGACTCTTGGCGCTCTGACGTTGCAAGACCAAATAACGGGCGAAACCGTCTTTCTTGCCAAATAAAGAAAGGATAATCTCACTCACCTGGATTTTACCAAGACGCAAGGAGGCGTCAAAACTAAGTGACCATCGGCCCAAAGCGCTCTTTATTTCGCAGGTGCGATTGCATTTATAGTGGTCGGCGTGAGAGGACTTTATCTGTTTAGACGCAATAAAAAAGGGGCCTAATCGGCCCCTTTTTTATTTTAGGTAATACAACTGGGAATCAACCCCAATTCTTCAACAAGAATCGCATCAATAATGCGGCAACTTCACATTAACAAACAACTCATCGATTTCAATTTTTGAATGGCGATTAAACGCCTCATTAACCACATCTTTAGTTAAATGCGGGGCGAATAATTCGATAAATTCGAACATAAAGCCGCGAATAAAGGTGCCGCGCCTAAAGCCAATTTTGGTAGTACTGGGGCGGAATAAATGGCTGGCGTCAATCGCTACCAAATCGGTATCCATCTCAGGCTCATAGGCCATTTTGGCCACTATGCCAACGCCCAGCCCTAAACGCACATAGGTTTTAATTACGTCCGCATCCGAAGCGGTAAATACCACTTTAGGCGCAAGTCCATGCTCCATAAAGGCTTCATCCAAACGTGAGCGACCAGTGAAGCCAAATACATAAGTCACCAATGGGTGCTTGGCTAGGTCTTCTAAAGTGATTTTGCTCACCTGGCACAGAGGGTGGTTTTTGGGCACTAATAAACAGCGGTTCCAGGTGTAACAGGGCAGCATGATAAGGTCGCTAAATAATTCCATGGCCTCAGTGGCAATGGCAAAATCCACGCTGCCCTCAGCGGCCATCTCAGAAATTTGGATCGGTGTGCCTTCGTGCATATGCAGGCTGACTTCGGGATAACGCTCAATAAAGGTTGCAATAACCTTAGGCAGAGCATACCGAGCCTGGGTGTGGGTGGTAGCTAAAGACAAGCTGCCTTTGCGCTCGTTACTAAATTCCTGCGCTACCTGTTTAATACTTTCTACCTTGCGCAATATCTCCCCAGCCGTGCGCAGGATCGCCTGGCCTGCGGGGGTGATGCGTGTCAGGTGCTTACCGCTACGGGAAAATATTTCTACGCCCAATTCATCTTCCAACAACCGAATCTGTTTACTAATGCCCGGTTGTGATGTGTAGAGACTTTGCGCTGTAGCCGATACATTAAGGTCGTGATGCGCCACTTCCCAGATATAACGCAACTGCTGCAACTTCATAATTCCTCCCAGTGGTAGCTTGTGTAAGCCTTCCGCAGATTAGCCAAGATAGTATTTTTAGGGTGTATAAACTATAAAAACCTAGGTCTTTAGAAGCGTAGGTAAATTTTGCTCATTTTGCCAGCCCCTGGAACGTTTATTGTTATTAACTCGACAACTATAGGCTGCACGCTAATCGCCTATTAACCCGAAGACAAAATAGATCGTCCCGGTCTATTTCGTCTTCGCCCGACTAAAACTGGCGAAAATAGCTGAATTTCTTGTATTAGCGGGGCGTTTAGCAGCACAAGCTGTAGCCAAGCGGCTTTTATTGCCGACTTCAACAACCGCTGGGTTGATAACATGCGCAAGAACGCACCTGGCAAAACCTTACCCATAAGAAATCTCCGATTAACAGGTGTTTGTATCACCGCACTTAAGGGCGCGCGGCAGCTCTACACAAATACACCTGAGGTTAATCGAAAATATCAGTTAATCAGCGGCACCTGGACACTTACTAGCGGTACGCAAGTAAAAAATACACAGCATTTCAGACCGTCAAAAAGAGGGACCTTTTTGACGAGCCTACTTAGGAAGTATTCACGGCGTGTCTGAAATGCTGTGTATTCTTTACTCTCAGCTAGGTAGTACTGATTAACCCGGCGGGTATTAGTGTTGGGTTAATACCTGCGGCATGGGTGCCGCAACACCTACATAAGCTGCCGAGTTAATAGTCCTCGCTACGAAGCCGACTAAGGTTCTCAGGATGATCGAAACGCATACAGTATTCCGATTCCTCCTAGCTCAGTAAAAGCCCCATACACTGCGCTATTCCCCTGCAACTTGACGCGCCAATTGACCGCGAGACTTTTCAATCGGCGGCGTTTGGCTTAGGGTAGCCGCCCGAATTTTCAGTTCATGTGTGTTGGATGTGTGTTATGCAAGATTTATTTGCCCAAATCATTACTCAAGTAGGCGAGGACATAACCCGGCCAGGCCTAAAAGACACGCCCGCTCGAGCCGCCAAAGCCTTTGCAACACTCACCAAAGGCTACAGCCAGTCCCTTGATGAGGTGGTCAACGGTGCCTTATTTCCCTCCGACGCCAGCGAGATGATTATCGTTAAAGATATAGAGCTCTTCTCCATGTGCGAGCACCATCTATTACCGTTTATTGGCAAAGCTCATGTGGGCTATATACCCGCAGGCAAGGTGTTGGGGCTTTCCAAGGTGGCGCGGATCGTTGATATGTTCGCCCGCCGCTTGCAAATTCAAGAACAGCTCACCCATGAAATTGCCACCACTATCCAGCAGGTCACTGGGGCTGTGGGCGTGGGTGTGATCATTGAGGCTAAGCACCTGTGTATGATGATGCGCGGGGTAGAAAAACAAAATTCGGTGATGAAAACCTCCGCTATGCTGGGTAATTTCCGCAGCAACAGCGCGACCCGCACGGAATTTTTGTCTCTGCTGCGCTAGCTAAAAGCCTGTGCACTACAACAAGGTGTTTTAGCTAAAGGGCAGCTACACTTAGACAAACTGTTATAAAACACGAGGCGATTTATGGCGGCTTCTCAGCAGCGCTCCCACTCCAGGTTTTCAAGCCGCTTGATACATGTAAAACGTCTTCCTGCCCAGGCACTTGTCGGCGCGCTGCTTCTAATCAGCGGCTTCTGCCAGGCTGGGCAGTACTACAAATGGGTAGACGATAAAGGCGTCACCCATTTCTCCGAGAAACCTGTTACCGGTATGGACGCGAAAAAAATGGGTACTTCCTCAAAAACCGCCGATGCCAGTGCCGAGCCTGAAACGCCTGCGGCAGCTGATGCCGCCTCTCCTGACGCAGCGGCAGCCCCGGCACAAAACACGAACGATGAAAACTGTAAAATCGCCCAAGACCGCTTAAAAGCCCTGCAATCGGGCCAGCGTATTCGCTTGGTCGGTGCCGACGGCAAGTTTGCTTACCTGGATCAGAACCAAATTAAAGACGAAATTCAAAAAACCCAGGATGTGCTCAAAGCCAGTTGTGCGCCCCAGGCTAAGTAATACCAACCTGAACAGCCGCTCCATTGAGGGGCTGTTGAGAACTGGCGAGCCTTAGCCTCACCGGGCTCGCCCAATGGCTCTCATTAATTTTTACGGAAAAAACTCCCGACAGGGCTGTACGAATGCACGCGTGCGTATCTGAAAAATCAATTCAGTAGAAATTTCTAAAAGCCTCACTTAAGGCTCGCAACAAACCCCCGAGGCTTAGTCCGTTAGCCCAATTCTTGGCCCAGTTTGCGGGCAATTTGCACCAGCGATAACACTTCGTCCGTAAGCCCTGCACTGGCCACCGCTTTAGGCATGCCGTACACCACGCAGCTGGCTTCATCCTGCCCCCAAATACACGCGCCTTTATCCTTTAATAGACGTGCGCCTTCGCAACCGTCGGCACCCATACCGGTTAATACAACGCCCAATACGGCGCCGCCAAACTCATTGGCGGCGGAGGCGAAGGTTATATCCACGGAGGGCTTATAGTTCATGCGCTCATCGCCCGGCAAAATCTTAATCACCCCGCGACCGCGCTCAAAAATAAGCTGGTGGCCACCCGGCGCAATGTACACATGACCCGGCACTAGCTGATCGCCCGTGGCGGCCTCTTTCACCCGCACCTGACACTGGCGATCCAGGCGCTCGGCCAAAGCCTTGGTAAAGTTCGGCGGCATGTGTTGCACCACCACAATAGGCACAGAAAAATTCGCGCCCAATTGCATAAGCACTTCGGTTAGCGCCATGGGGCCGCCGGTGGAGGAGCCTATGATCAGCACTCGAATACGCCCTCGTAAGGGCTTGGCTGCGGGCCTGGCTTCAACCGATCTGGCTTCAACCGGCCGAGCTTCAGGCGGCTTTTGCGCCACAGGGCTGGGGTTAACAGGCAGCGCGCTCGGCGCTGCGGGCGCGCCGTAGGCTTGCCGCCCTGGGGTAGTTTGCGTACTGGGCCGCTGCGCCGGTTGTGTGGGTGAGCGTGCGGCCGTATCGGGCGCTGGTGCCGCTGGCGGTAAGCGGACGTTGGATTTTTTCGCAAAGGTTAGGAGGGTTTCGTGTAATTTGCGTTTTAACTCGGCGGAGTTGCGCGAGACTTCAGCAAAATTTTTCGGGATAAAATCCACCGCGCCTGCCGCCAACGCATCCAGAGTTGTTCTGGCGCCTTCGTAGGTGAGTGATGAAAACATCACTATGGGCACCGGGCGCTCGCTTAAAATTAATTTGATAGCCGACACCCCGTCCATATAGGGCATTTCGTAATCCATCGAAATAATATCCGGCTTTAATTCGCGGGCCATATCCACCGCTTCCCGGCCATTGGCGGCTATGCCGACCACCTTTAATTCCGGGTGCTCATTGATTATTTCTTTCAAGCGCACCTGAAAAAAATTCGAGTCATCGACTATGAGCACGTTATAAACCACTGTCACTCCTCGGTGTTGTCAGTGCGAGGTATTTGCCTGGGCACAATTCTCAAGCAAAAACCTCATTTAATTATCGCAATCGTCCCTACCTACTGCGGCTCCCTTACACCACCGCCCCGCCATTCGAACTGCGCACACAGCTGCGCTGTATCACTCATTCATCAGCCGCCTACATAGCGCTTTAACATGCTCGGCACATCTAAAATCAAGGCAATGGTGCCGTCGCCCGTGATAGTGGCACCCGCCATACCCGGCGTGCCCTGCAGCATTTTGCCTAGGGGTTTAATCACCACTTCCTCTTGGCCAATTAACTGATCCACCACAAATCCAACACGGCGTGTGCCTACATTGACGATCACTACATGGCCCTGTTTGGGGCGCTCAAATGAGGTTAATCCCTTCACCAACCAGCGTTTTAAATGAAAAATAGGAATGGCCTTGGCGCGCACCGTTACACATTCCTGCCCATCCACCACATGGGCTTTGGTTAAATCCATATGAAAAATTTCGTTAACACTCACCAGGGGCAAGGCAAAGGTTTGGCGGCCCAGCATAATCATCAGGGTGGGCATAATGGCCAGCGTGAGCGGCACTTTAATTGCGATGCGCGTGCCTTCACCTATTTTGGAGAAAATTTCAATTGAGCCGTTTAATTGGCTAATTTTAGTTTTCACCACATCCATGCCCACGCCACGGCCGGAAATATCCGAAATCTCCGACTTGGTGGAAAAACCCGGCGCAAAAATTAAATTGAAGGCCTCCATATCCGATAAACGCGCGGCGGCATCCGGGTCAACAATGCCTTTTTCTATAGCTTTTTCCCGCAATTTTTGCGGATCCATACCGCCGCCATCATCGGTGATCGACAGCAAAATATGGTCGCCCTCCTGCTCGGCGGAAAGCACAATTTTACCGGTGCGTGGTTTGCCCGCCGCTTCGCGAATGGCCGGTAATTCAATACCGTGGTCAACCGAGTTGCGCACCAAGTGCACCAAAGGGTCCGCCAGCGCTTCCACCAGGTTTTTATCCAGGTCGGTCTCTTCGCCGACCAAATCTAAATTAATTTCTTTTTTCAAATTACGGGCTAAATCGCGCACCACGCGGGGGAAGCGGCCAAACACCTTTTTGATCGGCTGCATGCGCGTTTTCATCACTGCCGTTTGTAAATCGGCAGTGACTACATCCAAATTGGCAACCGCTTTGGCCAGCGCCTCATCGCTGGAATCCAAACCCAAACGCACCAGCCGATTGCGCACCAACACCAGCTCGCCCACCATGTTCATGATGTCGTCCAAGCGTTGGGTATCCACCCGCACCGTGGTTTCAGTGGCTACCGCATGGGTTGCGCTATCGCGATTGCGCGCGTCGTCGTCGGCATCGCTCGCGCGGGCGGGCGGAGCCGCGCGAATAACCGGCGCAACCGGTGGCGATACAGCCGCAGCGGGAATCTCACCGGGGTTGTTGCGGCTGGCATCCTGGCTAGGCGGTTCTACACGCGCCGCTGCAGCCGGTGCGCTGGCGGCTTTCTCGCCAGAGGTAGGGCCTTTGCCGCGCCCGTGTAATTGATCGAGTAAATGCTCAAATTCATCGTCAGAAATAATATCCGCCGCAGGTGCTGGCGCTGCGGCAGCTGGGCTGCTAGCAACCGGCGCAGACGCTCGCCCCGGCCCCTTACCCGCACCGTGTAATTGATCGAGCAGGCTTTCAAATTCCGAATCGGAGATCTCGTCCGAGGCCGGTGCGGCAGGCTCCGATTTAGCAGCTGGCGATACAGCAGCGCGACCATGCGAGGCCGCAGCCCCCGGCCCTTTACCGGCGCCGTGTAATTGATCAAGCAGAGATTCAAATTCGCTCTCGGAAATATCTTCCGAGGCATGAGCGGCCGCAGCGCTTGGCTCCTCAGCAGCTTTTTTAGGTGCGGGTGCAGGCGCAGGTTTGGCGCCGCTGATGGCCTGCAACAGCCCCTCGTACTCATCGTCACTTAAATTAATACCGCTACCGGGCGGTTCAACTGGGGCCAGGGTTGCCTGCGGCGTAGCAGTTGATGGCGCCGGGGCGGCGGCTGGGGCAGGTTCGCTTAAGTCGGCACAACTTACCAAACGCTCAAGGCGAGCAATTAATTCTGGGCTGGCGGGCATAGCCTCTTGGCGGGCGGACACAGCGGCAAATTGCGCATTAACAGTATCCAACGCTTGCAACACCACATCCATTAATTCGGAGGTTACTGTGCGTTGCCCATTGCGCAAAATATCAAATAAATTTTCCGTAATATGGCAGCAGGCCACCATAGCATCTAACTGCAAAAATCCCGCGCCGCCTTTTACTGTATGAAAGCCGCGAAAAATAGCATTTAATAAATCCCGATCATTCGGGCGCTGCTCAAGGTCAACTAATTGCTCGGATAACTTATCAAGAATCTCACCGGCCTCAACCAGAAAGTCTTGCAAAATATCATCATCTTCTCCAAACGACATTGAGCGCTCCTTTAAAAGCCTAAGCTTGAGAGTAAATCATCAACATCGTCCTGCCCTTGTACTACATCATCCCGTTTGGCAGCATGTATTTGCGGGCCTTCCGCATCAGTGCGGTTGACCACTTGTACCTCTTTTGCCTCCGCGCGTACATCAAGGCCGGTAACTTCTTCTACCTGGCCGGCAATACGCATTAAATTAACCAATTCTTTTTCGACATTGGTCACCAAACCGATGACCTTTTTAAGTACTTGGCCGGTTAAATCCTGAAAGCCCTGCTCCAAAATAATCGCCTGTAGATGGCCATTTAATTGCTCAGCCCCCACATTCATCTGCTCTAAAAAATCAGACATGCGATCATACAGGCCTGAAAATTCAGTTTTAGAAATTTCCCGACGGCGCAGTTTTTCCCACTCTTTGCGCAAAATAGCGGCCTCTTGCCCCAAACTCATCGCAATGGGTGCGGATGCCTCCACACGATCCATGGTTTTTTCGGCCGCCTCCTGCGTCATGCTAATAACATACTGCAAGCGGTCAGATGCATCGCGAATTTGCGAGGGCACCATGTCTGCCTTGCCGTGCACACTGGCATCGACATTAAAATTTACAATGGCGTCGTGCAGCGCCCGCGTCAGCTGGCCTACCGAATTAAAAATATGCCGATCACGCACCTCAACCAGGCTGTGAATCAGCGCTGATGCATCTTCAAAATCATCATTTTGTAATTTACTCACCAGCAGATTGGCACACTGCTTTAATTCGGCCACAAAGGCCTCGCCGTTGTGCTGTGAAATCGGAGTCTCCATCGGATACCCTTCCGCTATTATGTTTTTATTAGCCGCCAACACGTTCAAAAATCTTATCGATTTTTTCTTTTAACACTTGAGCGGTGAAGGGTTTAACCACGTAGCCATTAACACCTGCCTGCGCCGCTTCAATAATTTGATCGCGCTTGGCTTCAGCTGTCACCATCAGTACCGGCAAGGCCACCAACTTAGGATCGGCGCGGACTTCTTTTAATAAATTAATGCCTGTCATACCGGGCATATTCCAATCCGTTACAAGAAACGCAAAATCACCGCTGCGCAGCATAGGCAATGCGGTTACACCATCGTCGGCCTCATGGGTATTGGTAAAACCAAGATCCCTGAGCAGATTTTTTATAATCCGACGCATTGTCGAAAAGTCATCGACAATCAGGATTTTCATATTCTTGTCCAATGCGACCTCCAAATATTCTTTGCCACTGGGTTTATTAGCAAGTCTAGCCGTTAAGATTCAGTCAGCCAGTTTTTAACCCATTCAACAGACGTCAAAATTACGTTGCCGGGACCCGTTGCACCTATTAGGGCAAGCCCACAAAAATGCCCCTAACGATTTACAGCATAGACCACCCAATGCGCTTTGCCGGGGTTTATCCCCAATTGCAGGTATAAGCAGGCCTTCTATACTCCTACTACACAATCCCCTGCGGCGATTTTTACGCCCTCGCACTTGCGCTCACCAAGGAGCCCTCCATGAGCACCCCGATAGATGCCCTTTTACACATACTGGCGAAAAAAGACGGTTCAGATCTCTACCTCAGCACCGGCGCGCCGCCCTGCGCTAAATTCCAAGGCACCCTAAAACCACTCGCCCAGGAGCCTTATAAAGCCGGTGAAGTAGAAGCGATTGCCATGGCCATCATGGACGAGGAGCAGCGCAAAGAATTTGCCCGCGAATTAGAAATGAACCTGGCCATCTCGATTAATAATGTCGGCCGCTTTCGCATTAATATTTTTAAGCAGCGTAATGAAATATCCATAGTGGCGCGCAATATCAATACCGACATTCCCCAATTCGACAACTTAGGACTGCCGGAAATATTAAAAGAAGTGGTGATGGCCAAACGCGGTTTATTGCTATTTGTAGGCGGCACAGGCTCGGGTAAATCCACGTCTTTGGCCTCATTAATAGACCACCGCAATAGCACCGCTGGCGGCCACATTATTACCATTGAAGACCCGGTGGAATATGTGCACAAACACAAACGCTGCGTAGTCAATCAGCGCGAGGTGGGTGTGGATACGCGCAGCTTTAAAGCCGCCCTTAAAAATACGCTAAGGCAGGCGCCGGATGTCATTTTAATCGGTGAAATTCGCGACCGCGAAACCATGGAACACGCCTTAGAATTTGCCGAAACCGGCCACTTGGCAATTTCCACGCTACACGCGAACAACGCCAACCAAGCGCTAGAGCGCATTATTAATTTATTCCCCGAAGAGCGCCGACCACAATTATTAATGGGCCTGTCGCAAAATATTCGCGCCATAGTCTCCCAGCGCTTAGTGCCCACCAAAGAGGGCAAACGCTGCGCCGCCGTTGAAGTATTGCTCGGCACTAAAACCATTGCCGAGCTTATTCTCAAAGCACGCTTAACAGACATCAAAGAAATTATGGAAAAATCCGAAAATATCGGCATGCAAACCTTTGATGGCGCGCTCTTTAAGCTTTACAAAGCCGACAAAATCACCTTTGAAGACGCCATTGCCAACGCCGACTCACCGAACAATTTACGCCTGCGCATTAAATTGGCCGAAGGTAAAGCAGTGGACGGCGCTGATGCCAGCGCAACCGCCACAGGCGCAAGCTTCGGCACATTGTCATTGAGTATGGTGGAAGAAGAAAAACCCGACGATGCCGCTAGCCATTAAACGCTGTTATTAACCGGCGGGTTTAGTGCCGGGTTAATAGGCGCGGTATGTAGGTGAGGTAGAACGTGCGATATGGATGCCACAACGGCGGCCTAAGCCGCCGCGAGTCTCGCTAAAACAAGCAGTTCCTAATATCTTCGCCCGTTTTAACAGCACAAAAATGGATCATGACGATCTAATTTGTCACCGACCTAATAAACGGGGATATTTAAACTCAACAATTACAAAACGGTTACTTATCCTAAATACATCAGCTGAAGCACCCGTAAGCGCGTCTAAGGCTTAAAATAGGGGCGTTTTTCAAAAACGGGAGGGCGCAGCAGCACCTTACAACTTGTTGGAATAGATTGCAGCTTAATGACAGACATCGGCGGCGATGGTCTAACAAATTTGGAAAAGGCGTCCAACCTAACTGCGCCCAGCCAGTTTTACCGCCCACATTTTTCAGTAGCTCCCCCAATTAACAATACCCCAAGCGGAAAACGGCAGGAATTAATCAAGCGTTTTGCACATGGGCAAATCGGCAGTTGCCTATTTATTGTTTTGATAAACTCAAATGCGCCGTATCCGGTGCCGGCACTGACACATCATTAGGCTGGCTTAATCGCTCACCCGGCGCCGCAAGCTCATACTCAGGGGTTGCCACTAACGCCGCCACAGGCAGCGCCCGTTCGTGGTCCGCTAAAACATCCGTGCCCGGCGGCAACACGTCGAACCCCTCACCTACAGTAGCCGGGGCTACAACGACTGCAGTCATTTCGGCGGCGTCTAATAAATTCCCGTCATTCGGCCGCAACGCAAAATCGCTAAACTCTGCCAAGCGCGACACCTGCGTAGAGCGCTCACGGGCGGTTAACACATCCGCCCCCACCGCCGCCAAACTCCAACTCGGCTCGGCCACCGGCTCTGAAACTGCAGGCGCAGGTTCCGCCGCTGCACTGGCAGCTGCCACCCTTGTCTCTGCGGCCACCTCAACTCGGCTGGATTCGGCCGGGCGAATGTCACTTAAGGCACCTGCCTGTTTAATGGCTACGCGGTAACGCTTCGCAACATCCCAGGCTAAATCCCGTTTGAGCACCACCGGAGCACTGGTTAATAAACCCTCAATTTTTTCCACAGGCATTTTAAACAGCAGCGCTAACTGCGCAACGGCACCAGCCCGCTCAACCCCTTGGGCAAGCTGGCCAGTCAGTACCAAATCAAACAGCGACGTTTGTTCAACCATATCTACCTCTAATGCCAGGGGTGAATTCTTCGGCTATTGCATTTTGTTATAGAGCTTGACGGGCGCCGACGCCAATTCAAACAATTGTTTCTTATTATTAGCCCGGCGACACAATAGATCGGCCTGACCTATTGTGTCTTCGCCCGCCAAAACGGGCGAAGACATGCAGATATCCTTATTTTAGCCGGGCCTCAGGCGGCTTGAACGATCCATGCCGCGGCGGTTATTAACCCGGCACTAAAACTCACCGGGTTAACACCCCTACATAAAAACGCTGGTTTAATAAGTGTACCGCAAAATAAACCAGCAGCGGCCCTCGGCGCCTTCGGTGCGCGCAGCACCTGCACAATCAGACTGTTTATTTCTTAAAACAGCCTTGCCACCCAGGTATCTGTTTTTATTTATAGCAAATCCAAATAGCGCCAACGTTTTGACCAAAAACCCGCCTGTAACCGAATGCCTTATTTAAGCTGCTGAATACAGCCTTAAATTTTTCCCCCCACACACAGATACCCGCCGTTTTGAAACTTCGCACACGCGCTTGCCGCTGTACGAAGCGTGTTTTTTATGCGCGCAACGACTAATCGCGCCCAACCCCCAACAGCAGGCCAAGTACAAATAAACTAGCGGGGTGAAGAAATCTATCCATACTTGTTTGAAGCAGTAATTGATAACTTACGCATAGGACAGCGCACCGGGTATGCCGTCGCCATAAATACTTAACCTATTTATGGCACTAATAAAGAAAACATCCATTCAACCGTCCACCAAGAATAAATACTCGGTTGTCGGTTAAATGAAATGGCAAACCAGCAGCACAACAATCCGCGCGTCTTTGCAGGCTGCATCGTCAGTCCATAGGGTATCAATCTAGTGGTTCAAGGCGCTAAACAAGGGGACGCAAGGGCATGAGCACAAAAAATTCCGTCGGCGAATTAGCATTTTTACGCACCGTCAGCAGCGAAGCAAACCCTCACTCTGGCCACCACTTGGCGGTAAAAATAAAACAGGATATTAGTTTTTTACAGGATCGCATCGAACGGGTAAAACGGCTCCACACACCTAACTCCAGCGTTTTACGTACCTATGAATCCATGCTGTCTACCCGCTTAGCGGTTTTAGACTGGATGCGCGATAACGGCCAGCTGGACGGGCTAGAGGAAACACCGGCGGCGGTTAGCGGAACGGTGAATGCTGGAGAGACTCGTTAAATTAAACAGGACGAGCCGGTGCTATTGAATGGATGATTTTTAATGGCTGGTTGCTCTGGCTGTTTACGGTCTACACTGTGGGCGCCCCATTTCCCTTTGTTTATATCCAACTACTGCAGGACCTAAAATTGCCGCAAACTTATCGAATTTTTCCAGTAGTGCGAATTTCCTGCACCTAAAACATTTCCCGAAGTTCCCAATAAAACAATTCAGTATATATCCAGGCATGCCGACTCAGTTTGATGGCTCAGCTCGATAATATCTGAATTGACTTCCCCATCACCTAAAGCGGTCAACATTCCACACTTTAAATAATTAGCCTTTATCTTCATATACCAGCGACTTATGGCCTTCAGCTTATTAAGCAAAGCCTTTGAGGATGATCACTCACAAGAAAAAGGATGACCTATCAAACACTTACTTATTCAATTCGGCGTATTGATTGTCCACGAAACAGACTTAGGTGGTGGGGCTATGGATAAAACACGCTTTGAAAACCCCCAATAATTGGGTTAACCAAATAGCGATGTAAAGTTGTTACCACCAAACACTAGAGTATCTGGTGGTAAAATCTAAATGCTAGTTTTTCCCGATATATGCATTCACAAACTTTACGGACTCTTCCAGCATCTTAAACCTTGTTTTACTGTCTTGAAGATAATGATTTTCATTGTCCAATTCAATAAATTTAACGCTTTTTCCCGCTGACTTGAGGGCAGAGTTCATCTTCTTTGATTGTTCAATCGGTACTGTTTGATCGCGTTCACCATGAATCAAAAGGACCGGCGCTTTAAAATTGCTGACAAAATTATCGGGCGATGCCGCTGACAAATAAGCGTTGTCTATCGTGCCATTGGCAAATTGCCTTTTCCAATAACTGACCGCAGAGCTTTTCCCGCCTCGCTCCATTTTTGCCCAATCCAAAAAGGATTTGAGATTGCTAACACCCGCGATCGCAACAACGCACTTATATAGATCTGGAGTAAAGGCACCGCCGGCTAATGCGGAATAACCACCGTAACTGGCGCCTACAATGCAAACTCTATTTGCGTCTGTAATACCTTTTTTTACAGCCCAACTCACGGCATCGGATACGTCGTCTTGCATTTTTTTACCCCATTCGCCGAAGCCCGCCTGAATATGCTTCAAGCCAAAACCATCTGAACCGCGAAATTGTGGTTGAATCACCAAATAACCGTTATCTGCGAAGGCCTGAGCCATCCAATTAAATCCAAGTGTATCGTGTGATTCGGGACCGCCATGAGGCATTACAATTGTGGGTAAGTTTTTCATCGCCCCTACTTTGTCTTTGGGGATGGTCAAAAGTGTCGGGATTTTTAAATCATCGCGGGCGGCAAATGTAGCCTTGCCTGTAGGGTGTAAGTCTTCGCCTTTAATTTGTGGATAAGAAGAAGTCAGAAATTGCGGTTGTTTACCTTCAGAAAACAAATAGTATTCGCTAGGTATATTGGAGCCTGATACAAAGACTACAAGATGCTTCCAATCCTCACTAAAATCGCTAAGCTCAACTGATTGCTCAGGAAACTTAGCCATAATATCGTTCATACGCTGATTAAGTTTTGCATCAAAAAACTGATAGCTAGGCGAAAATCCAGAATAGCGCACCCCATACACCACTCGCTGAAAACTTTTAATAGTTCCTTCAATGTCAGCATCATCACGCCCAAATAACGGCCCGGAAATTTTTCCGTCAGCAAGCGCCATAGTGTAATAAGCAACACGACCAGTCTTTTCATTAGTATCCAGCATTACTAATGATTTATAATCTGGTGTAACACCAACAAAACTTTTTTCACGCACCTCTACCGTTTCTTTAAAAATATCCACCCACTCATCATTTTGGCGAGCACGAACACGGTGAATATTGCTTTTTTGGTCATAACCTACTTGAGCCAGAACGTTGCCCTTATCATCCACAAAAAAATCATATGTGGATCGATTACCAGTAACAACAATAGCGGGAGCCTTTTTTTCTTTTAAATTAACTTTTAGCAATGAATAATCTGCATTATCAAGTTTCAAGCTGACATCCGGCCCAAGCGTTGTTTTAAAACTATACGCTGGCATATAGGCATATTTCCCATCTGGGGATAGACCTATCAAGTGTCCAAGCCCCATTTGCCCTCTTGCAACTGGCTCCTCTCCCGGAATTAGCAATTGCCGAATTGTTTTATCGCTAAGATTATAGAGAAATGCGGTGCTAACAACGAAACTGCCAACAATATCCTCTAGTTTTTTATACTCAGAAGCAGTGAGCACAAGTTGCTCATCGTTCAGAAAATATACGCTTTCCGGTTGGATAGCCTTAACATCAACAGAGGCAATTTGTTTATGTGAGGATATGGAGATAACAGACAACCTATCGTACTCGGCTGTTACCTTGCGAAAGGCAATGAGATCGCTACTGGGTGATATGGCAATGGATTGAATTTCAGGCAAATTACCATAGTCTTTCAATGTAGGTTTGGCTTGGGCCATATTAATACTGAACAATGCGCCGATAAATACTAAAAGCCCAGCAATCTGGGCGAATGAAATCATCATGTTGAAAGTTCCTAGTTTTCGTCTATTGTCGCCCACCAATAGATGGGGACAGGAAGTATAAAGCAAATCGCTTTAGTTAAGAATCGGTATCTTTCGAGAGTTTAAACCGGATTGTGCAACCGCTCATAATTGAATAGGGTTCATCGCCCCCATCACAAGAGGCAACACAATGAACGCAGACATATTGAAAACACTTGCACATGAATTGTGCCAGGAGGATCCCCCTTCCGATCTTAATGCATACAGCGCATAGCTGTCTAAATTGGTAATAAAGGCGGCACTCACCAAATAGTGAAACCTCTGAAAAATTTAGGCGGGTAGGCGCTAGCTAGGCGCCGGGCCCCAAATTGACTACTTAAATGCAACCAAAGTAATTTTTAGGTATTCCTTGGGCTATCCCACCCGCTCATTAGCAGGAGGTAATGGGGTAACAATCGCAATTGCAGCACGCCCACAATTCTCAAAGGCTATCACGGTGAAATAACCATTAATACCCCAAGAGACAGAGACGGCTGCCTTGCCCCAACTGTTGATCAAAAAGAATAATAGGCCGGTGGGAATAAGAAAATGGAGGCGCAAAATTTCCGCTTCCGGTGCTTACTGAGCTTAATATCGCGGTATAGGACACTTTTCATTTGTCTGCGTCGACGAGCTTCCAGCGGCCATGAATACCGTTTATCCAGAAACACGAACTCAGCCGTGTATATTCACATGACGCGCAATTCTTTAAAATATGCCCTCCCAAGAAGGAATCAGGCGGGGGAAGATGACTTAAAGAAAGCATACCAATGAAGCTGAAACGCTTATGGAGCTGGATAGTTTTGCGGGGGGTTGGGATAGAAAACATCCGCAAATAAGCCACCCCAAATCCCTATTATTCTTTTTTATCCGTTTTAACATCCGGCAAATCCAACGGCGATTTGGTGGTTTTGCGCAATCCCGCCACCACTTCTTCAAGCGCTCTATCAAATAATAGGCTGCTATCGAGCGGGCGTAATTGGCCTGAGCGCAGGCCGAGTGCTAATTGATAATGTTGTCGCTCGGCGACTTTAACGCCGCTGCGGTTAACAAAAATAAACGTACCGGTTTGTTTAATTACCGCCGCTAAACGGCAGCGTAAAACCGGTTGGCCCGGCTCAATAATGTCGAACCAGGAGCCGGGCGCAAAGGTAGCCACTTGTTGCCAATGTAAATCATCGGGGCCGGTGATTTCACTGGATTGTGTGACCGCCTGGGTTTGTGTGTGGGGTTTAGTATTGCTTTTAGCAGGTGCAGGGCTCTCATGCGTTTTAGCAGGATTAAAAGCCGCCACCGCATCGCGGTGCAGGCGATTAATTAAATTGCAAATGTCCGCAGTAGCAAATGGATCATAGGCAATGTCATCTAAACCTGCGCGAATGCGCTGCATTAAATTAGGCACCATCATAATCAGCGCTTGACGATCTTTGGTGGTTTTAAGTGGTTGTACACTCCAAACTAAATCGGTGAGGGTTTGCAGTGCATCGCGCCAGGGCAAGCTGTCGTTGCCCGCCCGCAAGCAGCGTACAAACAATACCTGAAACCACACATTGGCGATAAACTCGCGCAGTGGCTCACTTAAAATAAATCCATCCATGCGCAGGCCCACTTCCACCGATACACGCTTGCGCGCTTTTTCCGCCAACGCTTTGGCGTCTTCGGCTTCCACTAGACGCCGCTCAGAAAGTGCTAGCCTGCGTTTTTCTTGGCTGACAAAAACGGAAAAATCCACCAATAGTTGAGCAAACAAGGCCTGATCGCGCTCGAATTGCTCAGCCACACTATTTACCACTGCGGTTATTTTACGCAGTAACGGCTGCCCACTTTCACTCGTCCAGCCCACAGATGAGAGCGCTAATTCGTTTAACAAGCGGCGCAACGGATGGCCTTTGGAGGTAAAAAAATCTTTATCCAGCAGGGCAACTTTAAAGGCGGGGATTTGCAGCTGTGCCAGTTGATCGATTATTTGTGGTGCCAGGTGTTTTTCATTAAAAATAAATTCAAATAACACCGCCACTAGATTCAAGGTTTCGCGCTGAGTGCGGGTTAGTGCAATGGGTTTAGCCTGGGCCTGAGCTAAGGCCGCTACTAGATCGTCCGCCTGCAGCACCGAATTAAAACGCTTATTGTGTTGCTGCAAAACACTTAATTCATCCGCCAATGCGGCATTAGATAATTCGCGGCCCGCCAATTGCGCAATATCAGTATCGCCCGTTGCAAGCTCATTAAGCACCGAGGCTAATTCAGCATCAAACGAGTTATGGGTATTTACTGGCGGCGGCGTAGTTTGCGCGATTGTTTTGGGCTGATGTTCTGCACTTTTGTTACTGGTGCGCACTGTATTTAAAGGTTCGATCAACGCCTGATAGACCGGTGCCAAGGCTGATAAAACGGCGTCGTCAAATGCCTGCAACAAAATTAATTTAATTGCGGCGGGAATATCCAATTGCAGCGCAGCGCTGCTTAACACCTGGCATAGCGATTCAGGCCCAACGGGATTATTGCGCGCATAAACCGGTGTGCTAACCAATGCGCCTAATCGCTGGGACAAGAGCGTTATCGCCGCTGAAAAACTGCCCTGGGCCCTGGTAATCATGGCCTCTACCGCAATTAATTCATCTAAATCTTCCGGCCGCATCAATGCCAGGTTATCTGCCGTGATAGGCGCTGCCATTGGCACTTGTGTGCCATCAAGGGCGGCGAAGGCCTCCTGCAAACGCGCAGCAAACCGTTTTAAAAATACACTGCGCTGCTGGCGCACACGCCGCATGGCATTAAAGAAGGTATTTTGTTCTTGGGGATTAGCAGCCTTATCGGCAAGGCTAAATAGGCGATCTTCCAGCCGGTCTAAACAGGTTTCAAGCAGGGGGATGAGGAGCCCACGTGCCTGCTCCAAACACTGATGCAGCTCCGCTGGGAGCCGGGTTAAGCGCGCCTTAGTCATACGCTCATTGGTTACCTCCAAACGCACAACCTTCGCAAGATCAGTCATAGTTTTCTCCGAACACAGGCTTGCATTGGGGCCTCAGTCAAATAAAGCCGCAATGCTTCAGTCTTCAGTCTAGACATTCACCGGGTATGAATTCAGCCCAAAGTATTAGTAAGTGACAATGTACCATAATCAAATCTAAAAAATGTGACCGGCGGATACTTTAAAGCCCCCACCTAAGAACATTTTTTGTAAGATCGCGGCCAACCTATAACCACCCGCCTAATCCTATGCAGCCTCCGCACCTAAAAATCGCCCGCTGGTTAAGCAACGGCGCCTGGCTGGCGTTACTCGCCCTGCTCACCCTCTACTTTGCAGGCAAAGAGCGCGACCAGATCAATCCCAACCAAGAGGTGATGAGTACAGGCGCCAACGGCTTTGCCGAGGTGCAACTGAAGGCCAATCATCGGCACCACTATGTAGCCAATGGCACCATCAACCACAAACCGGTCACCTTTATGATTGATACAGGCGCCTCTGACGTCGCGATTCCCATGGCACTGGGGGAAGAGCTGGGACTGACGGCGGGCGAAGCGGGCATATCCACTACGGCAAATGGTGATGTACGCGTATTTCGCACCCAGATCAACCGCCTGCAATTAGGCGACATAGTGCTGCACGATGTAAAAGGCAGCCTAAATCCCGGTATGGATGCCAGTAATGAAATTTTACTGGGCATGTCTTTTTTAAAGCAGTTGGATTTTAGCCAGAAAGATGACGTACTCACGCTGCGCACAAAAAACTGAGCGGGCTTGAATATCTAAAAATTTAACTATACAAAACCCGCTTGAGCGCGGCACGGTAACGCTTAACCCTCTCCGCTGCGCCACACCCACAGCCCCAAACTCACATTGATCTCAATTATGAATATTACCCTTAACGACATACTGCCAAGCATTCCCGCCTTAGTGGCCAGCAGCCTCAGTGAAGATATAGGCTCAGGCGATATCAGCGCACAATTAATTCCCGCCAATCGCCAGGCTCAGGCCTATGTCATTACGCGGGAGGATTGTGTACTGTGCGGGCAGCCTTATTTTGATGAGGTATTTAATCAATTAGGGGGCGTGCAGATTAATTGGTTAGTGGCTGAAGGAGCAGCGGTGAGCGCCAATACCCGTTTAGTTGAACTGCACGGCCCGGCCCGTGTATTACTCAGCGGCGAGCGCTGTGCGTTAAATTTTTTACAAACCTTAAGCGGCACAGCCACCACTACCGCCAACTACATTAATCTTGTTAAGGATGCAGCATTTAAATTATTGGACACTCGCAAAACAATTCCGGGCCTGCGCTTAGCGCAAAAATATGCCGTAGCGGTTGGCGGCGGGTTTAACCATCGCATTGGTTTATACGATGCTTTTTTAATTAAAGAAAACCACATAGCCGCCTGCGGCAGTATTAGCGAGGCAGTACAACAAGCCCGCCTCCTTGCGCCGCAAAAACCGATTGAAGTAGAAGTGGAAACCTTAGAACAACTGCATGAAGCGATAGCGGCCAAAGCGGACCGGGTCATGCTGGACAACTTCACTCTAGAGGATACTCAAAGCGCCATTGCGCTGACCAAAGATCAGTGTGAGATTGAAATCTCCGGCAATTTAACGGCGGATAACCTAGCGGCTTTATTGAATAAACAGGTGGATTATGTATCCTCCGGCGCGCTCACTAAACACCTGCGAGCGATTGACCTTTCCATGCGTTTGCAACTTACCTAACAGCTTGTTGACCTTAGTGGTTTAAAGCGCACTTTTTTGCACTTCGTACATATCCCACATGGGCAGAAAAATACCCAGCGCTAATATAGTTACAAACACCGCCATAATCACAATTAGAATCGGTTCTATTTTATCGCTGAGGGTTTTTAAGTCGTAATCCACCTCGCGCTCATAAAACTCTGCCACATCGGTAAGCAACTGCTCCACCTGCCCAGACTCCTCGCCCACGGCAATCATTTGCAGCACCAAGGGCGAGAACATTTGGGCGGCGGCGTGGGTGCGAATTAAACTATCGCCGCGCTCCACCCCACGGCGAATGGCATCAATTTTTTGCGCTAAATAAGGGTTATCTATAGCCCGTGCACAGAGCGTTAGGGCAAAATTCAGCGGCACACCCGCACGCAGCATCAAACCAAAACTGCGGGTATAACGCGCCATAGAGGCGCGATCAATAATATCGCCCACTATGGGTAAACGCAGTTTTTTACGCCCCCAAAATTGGGCGCCCTGCGGTGTTTTTAAATACCACACAACACCACCTATAGCGCCGCCCACAACCACCAATAACAGCCACCAATAATTCACAAACACGTGGGAGGTGCCAATTAAAATTTTGGTCACCAAAGGTAAGGGGGCTTTAAACTGCGCAAACATAGCAGCGAACTTAGGAATTACAGCAACATTCACCACCGTAATAGCAATCGCCAATGCAATCATCACGAACATAGGATAACGGGTAGCCGATTTAATCCGCTTGCGGGTTTCTTCATCGCGCTCCATGTAATAGGCCATTTGCAAAAAAACCTGCTCTAAATTACCGCTGCTCTCACCTACATTAATCATGCTAACAAACAGGTGGTTAAATATCTTAGGGTGCCGCGATAGCGCCACAGACAAGCCCACACCGGTTTCTAAACTATCGGCCACATCGTTTAACACCATTTGAAAATGCGCGTGTTTAATACTAGCGGCCAAACCTCGCAAACCGCGCACCAACGGAATACCGGATTTCGTAATGGTGTACATTTGGCGGCTGAACATAATCAGTTCAACCGTCTCAACCTTTTCCGCCCCCATTAATTTTGCCAGTTGTTTATCGGCTGAACTGGCTTCTTTTACCGCCACAATACTGACAGGTGTAATACTGCGGCTCATTAATTGATTGGCAATAGCATCGGCTGAAGCGCCATCTAAACGCCCCTCCACTAATTGCCCCTGATTATTGCGCCCTTGATAGGTAAAACTAGTCATACACAAAACCTGCCGCTGCGAGCCGTGCCTGCGCGAGCTTTAATGTGTGAATGGGCCAATTTTTAAAGATTAATTTAGGCATCCAATATTCCTTGCGACTCTTCTTCCACCTGGGCGGATACACGCAATACCTCTTCTAATGTAGTCACACCTGCAACTGCCAAATCCAAAGCAGAGGCCGCCAGAGGCCGATAATTAGGGTGCTGGTGGGCGGCATCATTAAATTGCCGCACTGAATTATCCCGCAGCGCATTGGCCATAACGCTATTAATTTCCAATAATTCAAACACCCCTGCACGGCCGTGGTAACCGGTGTTATAACAATGCGGGCAGCCCTGCCCTTTGCGCAAATTTAACGGCTTTTGGCCAATATAGGCTTGGTATTGTCGCAATATCATTAAATCCTGTTCATCCGGGGTATGCGGATGGCTGCACACATCACAAATAACCCGCACCAAACGCTGCGCTACAATCGCTTTTAAACTCGACGCCACCAAATAAGCATCCACCCCCATATCAATTAAGCGCAGTGCAGACCCCACAGCATCATTAGTGTGCAGCGTGGATAACACCATATGGCCCGTCATAGCTGCACGCAGGGCAATTTCTGCAGATTCTGAATCGCGAATCTCACCGACGAGTAATACATCAGGGTCTTGCCGCAAACAGGCGCGCAATACTTTGGCAAAATTTAACCCAATTTTATCGTGCACCTGCACCTGGCTAATGCGGCTTAATCTATATTCAACCGGATCTTCAACAGTAATAATTTTGCGCTCAGCCGTATTTAATTCAGAAATAGCGCCGTAAAGAGTGGTTGTTTTACCACTACCGGTTGGGCCGGTCACCAACACCAAGCCGTGGGGCCGTGTAATAATTTGCCGAAAGCGGGTCACATAAGCCGGCGGCATACCCACAGCATCCAATTTGCGCACCCCCGCACTGTGGTCTAATAAACGCATCACCACCGCTTCGCCAAATTGCACCGGCATGGTAGACATACGCACATCAATATTGCGGTGGCCTATTTTTAAATTAAAACGGCCATCCTGCGGCAGGCGTTTTTCAGAAATATCCAAACTCGCCATGAGTTTTAAACGCACCACCAGCGCAGCGCTGATGCGTTTTTCATTCATAACCTGCTCAATTAATACGCCATCAATGCGTTGGCGTATGCGCAATACCGATTCATCCGGCTCGATATGAATATCAGAAGCCCGTGTACTGAGCGCTTCTTCAAATATTTTTTGCAGTAATTTAACTACCGGCGCATCTAAATCTTCCGCTGACTGCAATAAACCTGTCAGGTCCACCGCATCAGAGCCCAGCTCTTCATCCAATTGCTCGGCCAAGGAGGCAATTTCGCTGGCGCGGCTGTAGGCAGTATCCAAAATATCCATTAATTCCGATTCCCGCACTACGGCAGGACGGATAGGGGCACGCAGAACCTTCTGTAATTCATCTAAACAAAAAATATCGGTAGGATCGGCCATCCCCAACAAGATGCCATCGGACTCGCGCTTAAGCACCAACACGCGATAACGCCGCGCATAGGTTTCCGGCAAGGTCTGGATTAAATCGCGATCAAAACGAAATTGTTTTAACTCAACAAAGGGATAGTTTAATTGTTTGGATAAAAATGATAACAGGGTGTTCTCTTCAATAAACCCCATCACAATAAGCTGTTTACCCAACTTATTACCGGTATTTTTTTGCCCTTCCAAGGCTAAACGCAGCTGATCCTGACTGATAATCTGCTGTGCAACTAAAATATCACCTATGCGTATACGCTGCTGCATAGCATCTCCAAACCTTTTAATACGCGAAAATCATGCAGCCCCCAAAGGCGCCGCAAAAATTAACTATGCCCCGCTGCGCCTAAGCACCGCTCGCCGTCCATTGCTAAGGTGTAGCGGCCGCAAGTTTGCGGGCTAAAAAATCACTGACGGTTTTACTGTGCCCACCTAACTGCTGAGTGCGAAAAAACGCCTCACGCGCCAAGACACTATTACCAAGATTATCAGCGCTTAAACCCAGCGCTAGCCAAAGCCCGGAGTTATCTGGATTATGCGCCACTAAATGTTGGTAAATCCCCAACGCATCGGCCTCTCGCCCGGTTTTCTGCAGGGCCACAGCGAGAATGCGCTGTAATTCTGGCTGCTGTGAATTTTGCGCCGCTTGCAACCAACCCACTAACTCAGAATAATTTTTCAGCCCCAAAAGCGCCTGGGCACGAAACACATCGCGCTCAGTACTACTAAGCGCACTGGATGTATTCATTAAATCTAATAGGGGCAACCATTCCTGCGCACTCACCCAGCGCCGCGCCAACCAACGCACCGTATCGACTGAATTACCGCGAGATTTAATAAACGCTAAAGCCTGCTGCTCACTGCTTTTATCCTCTGCCAGGCGCGCCAAAAATGCCTGCTCATTCTGGGGGGCCACACTAAGATTTACCTCAGCCGCACTCGGCCGATTTACAGACGACGGGTTTAAACTGGTTTTTGCCGAATCAATAACCGGCGCAGCCAATCCAGGAGTATTTGCCACGGAAAGTGATCTTCCCGCCAAAGGTTCTGCATCAACTGACGCTTCGTCCGTTTGCTCGCCTAATGGGGGTGTTGTGTATGGAAGCACTCGTGGCAACTGCTCGCGCAAATTATTTAATTCCTGTTTATCCACACCGACAAATTCAGCCCGCTCGATATACCGCTGCGCTTTGTCACGCGCGCCCTGCGCAATGGCCTCCGCAGTCAGGGTGAGATAACGCTGTTTAATACTGGCAATCCCCTCCAGCGCAGCGGGGTGATTTGGATTTTTTAATAAAATCTCCCGGTATAATTGATATGCATTTTGCAGCGGCGGGTAAGTGAGGCGGTCAGCTAAAAAATATTGGTTGGCGAGCACCAACAAAGCCACTTCCTCTGAGCTGGCGGTTTGCGGCGCTGCTGCAACAATCGGGTTTAACTGCCCAGTTAAGGATAATTCCTCTGAGAGCGGGAGCGGCGCAGAATGAGCGTTTAGTTCAGTATGGCGCTCGGGCAGCGACGCGGCACTAACACTCGCAATTTGGTGAGTGTCTTGCAAACTGTGCAACGCAGTATTTATGTCTGCCGCAGGTGTTTGCACAAATGCCAAAAAACCATACCCGCTTAAAAAACCACACAGCGCCAACGCAGTTATTGTCACACTCGGCGGTAGCCTAAACATTTTTTTGGCAGTGTCGCGGTATGATGACGGCTCAATAATGACGCGCTCAGGTTCCATAACAGGAGCACGAGCATCAATTTGCTCTAACACGTCATTTATTAAGCTCACTTTTTTATCCTCGGCATAGCACTTTTAACCCGGCACCAAAATTCACCAGATTAATATATTGAATAACCCAACCAATGCACTAAGGCGCCACTCACGGCTGCCGCACTGTACGTCAGCCAGTATTTCAGCGCGTTGCCACCACAAAACCAGCGCGCCAAGCGCTGCGCCTCTGGTGTATCCTGTACCGCAGTCTGCACATCTTGCCAGGCCACACGCATTTGATTGCGCCCATAGGCTGCCCAAAGCGATTTATGCGCTAGCAAATTCACCAACCTCGGTACGCCACCACTGGCAAAAAACAGCATTAACAAAGCGCGCCCATCAAATAAATTTGTCGCGGTGGGGTTAGCGGCACGCAAACGAAAACGCACATAAGCGCGCAGAGCGGAAAAACCTAAGGGTTTAAGAGTTTCAGAAAATACTATGCGCTGCTTTAATTGCCGCAGGTCTTTACGCGCTAATAATTCATCTAATTCCGGCTGCCCAAGCATTACCACCTGCAATAATTTGCGCTTTTCGGTTTCAAGGTTGGTAAGTAGGCGTAGGGATTCTATGGTTTCCCTCGGCATGGTTTGCGCTTCATCCAGCACTAGCACCACGCGTTTTTTCTGCACCGCCAATTCAATCAAGCGGCGGCTGATATGGCCTAACAATTGAAAATGCGGTATTTGAGTACAATCAGGCACACCAATTTCCTGAGCCAACGTTAATTTCAGCTCATCAGGGCTTAGATGTGGATTCGGAATATAGGCAGTGACAAAGCGGGAGGAATGTAATTTTTTTAATAACAGGCGGCCCAACAAGGTTTTGCCTGTGCCTACCTCACCGACAATTTTGATAAAACCTTCGCTATTGTGCAGAGCAACCAGCAGAGTATTCAGCGCATTTTGATGGCTATGGTAGGCGTAAAAATAACTGGTGTCGGGTGTAAGGGAAAAGGGTAACTCTTTAAAACCAAAAAATTTTAGGTACATACCTACCTCTTGCGCAATTCTTCAGTTAATACCTTAAACCGCTCCGACTCCTCTTTTAACTGATCCTGCCAGGTATTTTCACTCACCACTACCGGACGCATCAAAATCACCAATTCAGTTTTATTGCCAGATGAGCTCTTGGTTTTAAATAGCGTATTTAACACCGGTATATCACCCAACAATGGCCGTTTGCCATTTAATTTTTTACTGGTCTCCTGCATTAAACCACCCAGCACAACAACCTGGCCTGATTTTGCCCGCACCACAGAGTCACTCTCTCGCACTTCACGCAAAGCCAGCGGCAGGGAAAATTTTTGATCACCTACAGTGAGGTTTTTTTGTTGATCCTGTACATCACTGACCATGGGGTGCACGTGCAAAATAACGTCGCCGTTTTCGGCAATTTGCGGCGTAACATCCAAGGAAATTCCGCTAAAAAACGACGCCAGCTCAATATTCGGTGAATTGGTTGTGGCCGCTGCACTGGAGGTAGTATTGTTGGTAATGCCGGTGACAAAATACTCATCTGAGCCTACGCGAATAACCGCTTTTTGATTATTCACGGTGCTCACGCGAGGGCTTGATAACACCTGCACGTCGCCCTGAGTTTTTAACAGCGATAAGAGTTTAGAAATATCATTGACCTGCAACATAGACGCGAATACACCGCCAGTTTTTTCGGCGTAGGTACTGCCGATGGTCGTGTCCACCCCCTGTGTGTCGGTATAACTGCGATTAACCTCACCCCAGTTGCGCCAGCGATCCACGGTCGCACCATCGCCACTAATACCAAAACCCGGTTGAACATTGTAGCCATAGACGAGCTGACCACTAATCGCATTCCAATTAACGCCCGCTTCAAAACCATTATTTAAACGCACTTCAAGAATTTTGGTTTCCAAAATAACCTGACGCTTAATACTCAATTCAGATTTTTCCAAAAAATTACGCACGGCGTTTACATCCTTAGGCAAGGCTTTGACCACCACTAAGCCTGCCGCCGGGTTGACAATCACCGAGCGCCCATCTTCTGTGCCCACAATAGCGTCTAATGCGTTTTGTAAATCCGCCCAAAAATGACTCTCGTGTTTGGTTTGCACTCGCGCGCCGGAATTACTTTCACTGCTGGAGGTTTCTTTGGCCGCCGAGTCACCACCACTGGTGGGAGCGGATGCATTACTCGATGAATTACTGGCGGTTGAACCTATATTGACCTGGGTATCCGTTTGCCCGCGTCGGTTGACATCAATATTATTAATTTGAAATACCTGGGTGCGCATTTGCCGCGCGTATACAGTATAAATTCCACCCTGTTTATGATATTCGTACCCGAACATATCACGGGTCACACCTAAAACTTCATCCAAACTGACTTGGCGCAATTGCAAACTGATGGTACCGCTTACATCTGGGTCGGTGACTATATTCACGCCTGTATCAGCAGCCAGGGCATTAAAAAATGTTCGCGCCGCCATATTATTGACCGCCACATCGAAGCGACGGGGGGCGCTTCGCGCATCCAGGCGATTATCCAGCACGGCATTTTGTACTTCTTGAGGGACAGGGGTTTTATCCTGTTGGGTTAATTTATCTATTTCAGCATCCAATTGTGTAGAAGCATTTTTAGTATTGGCACAGGCACCAAGCACTACACACAGGGCCACCCCCAACCAGGAAATACCTAAGCGTACGCTCGGATAACCCTTTGCCGCCGCATCAGCGTTGATCATTGCTTGCAGTTTCACGATAGATAACTGCGGCTTCCGTTGTTCACACCACATGAGAATTCATTACTCCGGCTTAAGAGTTAGCGTATTTTTCGTAAGGCTGGGATAGAGTAAAATGCGCTGGGTTTTTCCCGCCTGCTTAAGCACAACCGCTGCAGTATCCACTTGCACCAGCTGCCAACCATTGACTTGGTCGCGCTCGTTATACCAACGGCCATTTAACAGTGCTTTTTTTCCCTCTTCACTAATCAAAACCCCATCCAAAACCCAACGCGGGCTAGTATTTTTTGTCGCCGCGCGCGCACTACTCAGCGGTGTGCTGCGCTGGCTATTAAAGGGTGCGGTTGGATCTTTTAAAGCGGTCTCTTCCCCCTGCACCCAGGCACAACTAAATACCCACACTAAAACGACGACGCACTTATTCATGGGTTGGCCGCTCTATAGATAAGCTATAAACACGAATTTCCACTATTGCCTCCGGGTGAGTATTCACCTGGTAATAAAGTGCCTCCCAATAAAAACGCCAACGCGTCCCCTCTAAACGCTTAAGGTAATTCAAAATTTGAAAATAATTACCCTTTAATTTAAGGGACACATATTGTTTGTAAATACGCAATTGTGCAGCAGCTGTTTTAGCAGGTTTGGCCTGTTTATCCTGTGACGCCACACCATCACTGGGCAGAGGAATTAGCAACGGCAACTCAGTAGTGAGCCCCTCCAACTGCAGTCCATCAGTTAACACCAGCACCTCCTGTAACATGCTGGCAAGCTGGCCTGCCGATACCAGGCCCGCCGACAATTCAATAATTTCTTTATCCAAGGCGGCTAACTGTATGCTGAGGTTTTCATATTCTTTTTTTAACATCAGCGCAGGGTCAGTGGTCAGCACCTTGGTTAATACCACTTCTTCTGCTTTGAGCGATTCAAACTGCTTTTTTTGTGTTTCCGCGTCGGCCGCTAATTGGGTGTGCTTGCGCTGTGCAGGCCCTAACAGCGCCAGCTCAAATATCATGTAAATTGCGGCAAAAATAGAAAATGCCACCAATAGGCGCTCGCGCACCAACAAGCCATTAAATGTTTTTTCCCATTGTTTCAGTCGCGCCTGCATAATCCTAATGGCCCTGCACCGGGGCCAGGGCAGGTTGAGTCACCTCCCCTTCCTTAGCACCCATAATTTTTTCATCCCACTGCCCTGAACTAAATTCTATCTGCCCGCTAGCCGTTTTCAGGAGCTTCAAAACACCAAAATTGACGTTCGCCATAGCAGTATCCTGCTGTAAAATTTTGATGTATTCAGGCACCGCATCCACCCGCGTTGCCATCCCTCGCAGATATAAATCTCGCCCTCCGGCGCTGACGCCAAACTCATGTAAAAATAAATCGTTTAACACGGCTTTTGATAAAGCGGTAAGCAGGACAGAAAACCCTCGATCATTGCCAAACGTATTGCTACTGATCAAACGCTTAATAAATTCGCGGTTATCAAGCGCTGTGCGCACTTGGCTGGTTGAATTTTCCAGCTGGGTTTTATCGCCCGGTTTACCCAATACTTTTAAGCGGCTTAATTTCGCCTCCTCATTGCGCACGTCGACGCTGGCCGCATCCACAACCGCCTGCATACTCGTAACACGTGCCTGCGCAAGTGCGGTCCACACCAATAAACAAGCCACAAAAAAGCCTGTAAACATCAACAGTGGACGAGCGGCGAAGGGGTCGAATTTAGGCCGTAATTCTTTTAAATAGAGATTAACCTGTTGCATGCTAGGCAAACTCCTGACGCATAGCCGCCCCTAAAGCCCCCAAACCCAACTGCATAATGCCGTTATCAAACTCACTTTCTAGGGTAACCGCCCCGGAAAAATCTAAAAACTGCAGAGGTACGGATAATATTTTGCGCAAACCGTCAGTAATTTTTTCATCCACAATATTCTCGCCACCCAGATAAACCACGGCGGGACTTAGTTGGCCCATTTGCCGCTCGTAATAATCTACTGAACGCTGTAATTCCAAGGCTAAGGCTTCTGCAGGCAAATCATCCAGCAGGCCGCCGCCGTAAGGCAAATCAAACTGGCGCGATAAATACATATCTCCCGCGCGGTAAATTGACACAGAGCCAGCACCTTGACGCACTCGCGCTATAGCCACGCCGCGCTGATCAAATTGCGGGTCTATCAAATGAATCGCCAGATTCCGCAAGGACAATTCAGCTATATCAATAGCCAATAATTTAAGGTCGCTCTGCTGCACATACTCGATTAATTCCTGCAGATAACTTTTATTGACTACCACTACGTAAATCATTTTGCGGTTGCCACGTGCGCCATCGTTGGGCACGTGAAAAACATCCACCGCCAATTGATCCAATGGCTGATTAACCAGATCCTTAAGGCGCCATTTCATGGCATTAGCCAATTCTGCAGCGGGCACATCTGGCGCCTCAAGCAAATAGAGTTGATAGCGGCTTTGCGGCAATACCAGATTACAGGGTTTGTGTTTTAGCTTATTTTGTTTAACGTAGTCGCGCAGCTGCACAAAGCGTTGTTTTTCATCCTCTCCTGGTAAAAATGCCAAACGCGTTATATGCGGCAATTGATTTTTAACAACTCGTACCGCAACCGCTATGCCATCTGCTTGCAGCTCCAATCCAACGAGACTTTGAGGCTGAGCCTGATTTACTCTTAACAACACGGCGTAGACCCCTTTTTCATCCTGCGCAAGTTTTTTGTTGTTATTTACTCGATTGCCGATACAAAAATTGATATTTGGCGATTTTCCTTTAGTATAGCCAGCACTTTGGATTTCGCTCTTTTTCTGCAGTTTTACTTATATATGATTCACGTTGTGTTATTCGAACCGGAAATTCCCCCCAATACGGGTAATATCATTCGGCTATGTGCCAATACCGGCTGCCAGCTACATTTAATTGAACCCCTGGGATTTGCGCTGGACGATAAAAAGCTGCGGCGCGCAGGTTTAGATTACGCCGAGTGGCAAGACATTAAGATTTATGCGGATTGGCAGAATTTTTTACAGGTGTTAGCGCCAGCGCGCTGGTTCGCGATAACCACCAAGGGCGCACAGAATTACGCGCAGGTGGCATTTGCAGCAGGCGATGCACTGGTATTTGGCCCCGAATCGCGCGGCCTACCACCTGACGTACTGGATACAGCCCCCGCCGAGCGGCGTTTGCGCATCCCCATGCGGCCAGGCAGTCGCAGTATGAATTTATCCAATGCCGCCTCGGTTATGGTCTATGAAGCCTGGCGACAATTGGATTTTGCGGGCGCCGTTTAACGCTTGCGCAACGGCGCGCGGCACTTAATGGGCCGGTTTCTCCCCGCCCATGCAGCGCGGCGATGCAGGTGATTGCCCTTGCCACTCCTGCGGCGCATAGGTATGCAACGCCAACGCATGCACACCATTGGCCAGATCTTCTTTTAGCACTGCATAAACAGCGCGGTGGCGCGCCACCGAGTTTAGGCCGTTAAATTGCTCACTCACCAGCGTCACTTTGAAATGGGTGTTATTACCGGGCCTGCTGCTGTGCTGGTGGCTTTCATTTTCCACCTGTAAAACACTTGGTGAAAACGCCGCCTGGAGTTTTTGCGAGATTGTGTGTTCAGTCATAGGGTAATTCTCACGATCTGGTTTAATGGGATAAAAATTTCATCCAGGCCATTTTCTCAGCTAGCATTTATGTTGAAAGCAGCCAATGACTAGCTGTGAAATCCATTTGTATTTGGGGTTGTTATGAGTTCGAGCATTATATTTGTTAATCGCCGCAAAGGCCGAGATAGACGACAGGATGCCGACCCCTGCAAAGAAATGCCACTGGATCTGTTTCACCGTAAACGCCGCAAATCCAAAGAGCGCCGAGATACCAGCCGCACGCTAACGGACGACTATTACGCGTCCATGCAAAAAACCCTGGCCAGTTTGCAAAGCGAACTAGCTGGCAAACCCTAGTTGTACTTCAGGCTAAAGGCCAATTCGCCGGGATTAGTCTCATTACGTACTCAGATGCCCGATAGCGAGGTAGATTATGGCTGCGCTTGACCCCAGAGAACTTAAATTGGTGGTCACTCTGCTACAGAGACAGCGGGTGGCAATGGCCAAAACCCAGCAGGCGCTCCAGGATGAAAAACAAACCGCTGAATTAGCTGCCACCCTCAAAATACTCGATAGCGCACTGGGCAAACTCGTTGCGAGCGCCACAAAACCAGCGTCTGCACCTGCCGCAAACCCAGCGCCGCCCCTTGCCAGCAAGAGAATTATCAAGCGCAAAGAACCCATACCACTCGCCGACGCGCGGGTGTTAGTAGCCGATGACAGTATTGACTCTATGATGATGCTGCGGGGTATTTTGAGCGACCTAGGCATCAAAAAAATTGATAGCGTGAAAGACGGCCGCGAGGCTCTCAACGCCCTACAGAACAATTCTCCAGCCTATGACGTAGTTCTGTGTGATTGGGATATGCCGGAATTAAGCGGGCTTGAGGTGCGCAAGAACATTAAACAACTGGCCAAATTTCAAGATACCCACTTTATGATGGTAACTTCAATTAGCGAGGCGGCCAAAATTCGCGAAGCTATAGGCCAGGGCATAACCGACTACATAGTCAAACCCATAGACACTGCGACTTTAGAGAAAAAAATCCGTGTCGCGCTGGGCTGGGATCAGCCGGAGGAGGAAAAACAACCTCCGGCTGACGGGCAATAACTGCCAGCCTTGCACTGGCAGCGGCGACGTTTAACCCTTAGCTATAGGCTTACCCACTTCAACAATTTTAAGTGTATTGGTGCCGCCCACGACGTTCGCCACGTCGCCCTTAGAAATGATCACCAAATCCCCTTCGTTCAGTGCACCGCGCGCAATTAATTTGCCCACGGCCCACTCGTTGGCGTCAACGTAATTCACAGAATCACTGTCGAAACGGATGGTTTCAACACCCCGGTACAAAGCAGCGCGACGCAGAGAGTTTTCATGGCGGGAGAAGGCAAACACCGGCAAATGGGTACCGTAGCGGCTCATCAGCAGAGGGGTTGAGCCCGTCTCGGTTAAACAGATAATAGCTTTAACGCCTGGCATATTGTTGGCTGTATGCATAGCGGCTTGGGCAATGGCCTGATCAATCGCCATGTGTTTAGGCATAGCACGGCTGAGCGGTTTATTCGACTGGGGATGTTTTTCCGCCCCGACAATAATACGCACCATAGCTTCAACGGTTTCTACTGGGAACTGGCCAGCCGCAGTTTCCGCCGACAACATCACCGCATCAGTACCATCCAAGACGGCGTTGGCTACGTCAAAAACCTCAGCGCGGGTCGGCAGTGAGCTACTAATCATCGATTCCATCATCTGAGTTGCCGTGATCACACCGCGATTAAGAGTGCGCGCCCGATCAATAATGTGTTTTTGCACACCAATCAGCGCAGCATCACCTATCTCAACCCCCAGATCGCCGCGCGCCACCATAACCGCATCAGATGCCATGATGATGCCATCCAACACTTCATCGCTCTCAACAGCCTCAGCCCGCTCGATTTTGGCTACCAGCGCTATGTCACCACCGGCTTCTTTCACCAATCGACGCGCCAAATGCATGTCCTCTGCGCTGCGCGGAAAGGATACCGCCAGGTAATCAACGCCAATTGCCACTGCAGTTTTAATATCGGCCAGATCTTTGTCGGTCAGGGCTGGCGCGGTTAAGCCACCCCCTTGGCGGTTAATCCCTTTGTTGTTGGACAATTTGCCGCCAACCGTCACTTCACAAAAAATCTTCGGCCCAACTACCGATTCAACCCGGAACACCACGCGGCCATCATCCAACAGCAACAAGTCCCCGGCCTCTACGTCGTTCGGCAACTCTTTGTAATCTATGCCGACGCAATGCTGATCACCGGCATCTTTAGCAAGCGAGGCATCCAGTACAAACTTATCGCCCACCGCCAATTTAATGGGGCCGTTGGCGAAGCGCGAGATACGAATTTTGGGGCCCTGTAAGTCGCCTAACACAGCCACATATACATTGTGCTTGGCAGCGAGCTCACGCACCAACTGGCAGCGTTGCAGATGATCTTCTGGGCTGCCGTGGGAAAAATTTAAACGTACGACGTTTACTCCTGCCACTATCAAGCGCTCTAATACACCGGGTTCATCTGAGGCAGGGCCCAATGTACTTACAATTTTTGTACGTCTAATCATCTTTTTCTCCAGAGTGATCAGCCGCCCTCAGGCGACTGTTATTTTGCGGCGCGGCAAAACGAAAAAAGGCAGTGGTTACACTGCCTTTTTTAATTCTATCGCGCAAAAACTGTTTGTTGATTTGCTAGAAATTGCAATGGCACGAACGGTCATCCAGCTCGCAACCACCGGCCATATAGCGGCATGTGTGTACGAAAGCTTAGGACTAACCATGCAGAATTCCACTCAACCGAATCTCGATCCCGCGCACCAGTGATTAACTGATTTATGCCGGGGGCTTAAGGGGCGCATACGATAATGAATTAACCCGGTAAAGAGCAAGAAAAACCACCTCAAAATCCCGGCAATTGCAGCGATTTTGCAGTGCAAAACGCCCATTGGCTAAGCCTTGCGCACACGCAATACCAATCCACGGCAGCTCAAGTGGTACACTTACCCGTCCTCAACCTGCAGGCCTCTCCAGCCGATTCTCCTTGTTCACAGGATCCCTATGCGAATTTTGATGGCGCCGATGGAAGGCGTAGTTGACCCCTATCTGCGCGCACTCTACTGCCAGATCGGCGGCATAGATCTGTTTGTTACCGAATTTATTCGCGTCACCCACACGCTGTTACCACCCAAACTGTTTCTGCGCTTCTGCCCCGAGCTACACGCGCCTATTGGCGTGCCGGTGCGCGTGCAACTGCTCGGCAGCGACAGCCAGGCGCTAGCCGAAAATGCGGCGCGGGCCGCCATGCTCGGCGCCCCCGGAATTGACCTCAACTTCGGCTGCCCCGCCAAAACCGTCAACAAACACAGGGGCGGGGCCTGTCTTTTACAGGAGCCTGCCACACTATTTGACATAGTCAAAGCCGTGCGCCAAGCCACTCCCACCCATTTACCGGTTACCGCCAAAATGCGTTTGGGTTACTTAGCGCGCCAAGGTTATGTGGAAAATGCCCTGGCCATAGCCGAAGCTGGCGCCCAGGAGCTAGTAGTACACGGGCGCAGCAAAACCGACGGCTACAAACCACCCGCTTTTTGGGATGCCATAGGCGAAATTAAGGCAACGCTGACGATTCCCGTCGTGGCCAATGGCGATATTTGGGATTTGGATGATTTTAAACGCTGCCGCGCAGAATCAGGCTGTACCGATGTAATGCTCGGACGCCCTCTGCTCGCAAAACCGGATCTAGCGCTCCAAATAAAGGCTTTTTTAGCCAATGAAGACTACACCCCGCTGCCATGGGAACAAATTGTGGGCCTTATCTGGCAATATCACCTCAATACCCTGCCCGATTACCCAAGCAAACACATAGGCAACCGCCTGAAACAATGGCTTATGTATTTACAACGCCACTATTGCCAGGCTCAGCAGTTATTCGAGCAGATTAAAACACTGAAATGTGCACACGCACTGGAAGCGGCTTTTGCTCCGCTGCTGGCTGGCTCAACGGCAAATATCCAAGGGATGCCAGACTGCTCCGCCCCCGCCTAAACGGTGTATAAAAACTCATAGTCTAGGCGTCCCTGCCGCCAGATCGCGCACTAAGACCGTCGCTCCAGCCAGGCCAACAAACCAAAAGCTTATTGACCCTGCCCATTTGTGCGGAGCGGCCTTCGCTCAGAAAGGGGCATGCGCACAATTATCCGGGACTTGGTAATTCTTCGCCGACTTAACTCAATACATGAATCAAATCGTGCGAGGTGGAAACGAGTTGCGTCCGAAGACGCAACTCTAGAACCTTATCAGGCCAGCAAGCCAGGAAAGTAAGGTAGTCGACCACGCAAACCAGATGAACTGGCTCGGATGTTTGTCGCTTCACTGGCGTTATCAGAAGTTCGAACAGATGCTAAAACTTCGTTAACGGGGGTATGCCAGCTATCTTCTTTTGAAACATCACCTGCAGAGTGTGCAGAAGTGAAAATTGATAATAACTTTTTCATGGAAAGTTTCCTCTAACTAAGGTCAGTTGTACCGATCTGCCGGGTAAGCAGCCGGCTTGCTTGTGAAGATTTGTTACTTCACGTTACAAATGGTAACACCTCACACAAAGATGGCAAGCAATAATTTGCCATTTCTTATAATTTTTTCGCACAGCAGCAAATTAACCGCCTCCGTCGCCACATCAGAATTTATAGTCAATACAGCTATTTCATTGCACACGCGATTAATTAATGCGCGTTTCGGCGCCTAAATCGCAAAAATAAATTTGGATACTTTGGTTACACAAATCTGTTCAGCCGGTAACACATAGGTAACAATATGCACATCTCGCATGATCGCTCTGCGATACGAGCAAGAAAGATGATCCTCAAAATCTCAGTGGAGCCCCTAGTGGGCGCGCCTGAGGCCAGGGGTATAGGCGTTTTTTGACAATTGAGGAATACATTAGCGCCCCTACGCTGAACCGAATTTTTGGAAAAAACGTTCAGATTCAAGTCTCAGACGGTCGCGGCAGGGCTTAAATGAGGTTTGGAGCATTAGGCGAGCTGGCAAAAATTAGCCAGAACGCTTCCCTGTGGGCTATAACAAGGTTAGTCTTGAGGGCTTATATTCTTCGCCGCCGCTATGCAACCCATTAAAACCAAAGCCCAAATTCGCGCCGAACTCGCAGCCGATATCGCCCAATATCTGGTTCAAGGCGGTGAGGTAGCGGATATACCGCGCGGAATGTCGGGCTTTAGAGACAACACCAACCCCTATAGCTTTCAAAGTGAATCAGCGCCCCGCCAGGAGCGCACGCCACTTGACGAGGTTATGCGCACGCTGGATGCGCGCAAGCGCGGTAAATTATCGGTCTATAAACCCAAACCCAAGAAACGGCTGATCACCGATGATTTCGGCGAGCCTTTGCGCTGGGTGTGGGTGCAGGACGAGTGATACTGTGCAAATAACCGCCTCACCCATTTTAATCATGCAAAACATCCATGCGTTATTGGCTATTTAAAACAGAACCCCAGGTTTACTCAGTGGCGAATCTTGCGGCCGCACCGGAGCAAACCGCTATGTGGGATGGCATTCGCAATTTTCAGGCGCGCAACTTTTTACGCGACGAAGCCGCGCTGGGAGACCGAGTGTTTCTCTACCATTGCCAATGCCCGGCCCCAGGTATTTATGGTGTGGCCCGCATCCAGCGCTCGGCCTACCCAGATCCAGCGCAATTTAATCCGCAGTCCCCCTATTACGATCCGAAAGCCCAGCCCGATAAACCGCGTTGGATGTGTGTTGACATACAACTGGAGTATCAGCCAACTACGCCGCTACTAATACACGCCATCAAGCAGCAGGCGAGCCTTGAATCGTTGGGAATATTTAAACAACCGCGCCTATCGGTAGTGCCTGTATCGGCGCAGGAAGGCGCCGAACTTTTAAGCTTGCTCCAGCTGAATACTTAGACGCACAGAATCGTATGTTGCCAGCACGCTACCTTTGCCGGAGGAACTTATGGATTATCGGCAATCAAAATGCCGTATAAGCGCCTACTACCTCAGGCTGTATCCCGGGGGAGTTTGAGCTTGGCGATTGGAACTTGGTTGGGCGGATAAAACCCCCTCTGTGGTATAGTCCAGCGCCCAAAGGGCGCTTTGCAACTTGAGTATTTACTGCCTGAGTTTGCCGATTTTCCACAGCTGCACGCACTGAAAAGTCTGTGCCAGGCGGTTACCAAAAGCCACTGTTTTACTTACACTTGATGTACCGCTTGACTAGCTGCCCCCTTAAGAGATGCCAGCCAGTTAAAGACTAAAACCAACAATTTTGATGGGGTAATCCCTTGCTAATGTCTAAGACTTTATCCGCACTTGCTCTAAGTGGTCTTTTAAGCCTCTCCTGTTTTGCAGAAACCGTGAGCCAACTGCAACCGACACAAGTGCAGTCGGCCACCATCAAAGACGTTGTCAAGATGTTATCTACCCGTCACTACCGCAACCTGCCTATTGACGACCAATTATCAGAGGCGTTTCTCGATAAATACCTTGAAAGCCTCGACGCGTCGCGGATGTATTTTTTACAGTCGGACATCAGCAGCTTTAATCGTTTCCGCCACCAGTTTGACGACGACATCAAAGCGGGCAATTTAGAAAATGGCTTTGCCATATACCGTACACTGAAGCAGCGCATGGAGTCGCGCCTTGAGTGGGTCATTAAATACCTGGGCGAACCCAATAAAAAATTCGAATTTACTACCCAAGAAGTTATTGAAGTTGAACGCGATAAATCGCCCTGGCCTAAAAATGCTCAGGACGCCGATACCATTTGGGATCAACGCATTCGCTTAAGCATTCTCAATCAAAAACTCTCCGGCAAAACCACCGAAAAATCCGTTGAAACGCTGCTGCGCAGGTACAAAAATCAATTGGCAAGAATTCAGCAGCAAAACAGCGAAGATGTATTTGAAACCTTTATCAACTCCTTAACTATTTTGTACGATCCTCACACCAACTATTTTTCTCCGCGCACCTCAGAAAATTTCAACATTAGCATGAGTCTGTCTTTAGAAGGCATAGGTGCGGTATTGCAGTCGGAAGATGAAAGCACAAAAGTCGTGCGCCTTGTTCCCGGCGGCCCTGCTGCTCGGCAGGGGCAATTAAAACCCGGCGATAAAATTATCGGTGTTGGCCAAGGCAAGGATTCTGAACCGGTGGATGTTTTAGGCTGGCGCCTGGACGAAGTAGTGGATCAAATTCGCGGCAAGAAAAACACACAAGTTAAACTCGATGTGCAGTCTGCTGAAGGGCAATCCAAACAAGTAGTGATCACCCGCGACACAGTCAAGCTGGAAGATCAAGCTGCGCAAAAAGCGGTTATTGAAATTAAAGATGGCGATAAGGTGAAAAAAATCGGCGTTATTAATTTGCCGACGTTTTACATCGACTTTAAAGCCGCCAAAGATGGTGACCCTAATTACACCAGCACCACCCGCGATGTGGCTCGTTTAATTGGCGAGCTGCAGAAGGAAAATGTTGAAGGCATAGTGCTTGACCTGCGCAATAATGGCGGTGGCTCTTTGCAAGAAGCCACCCAGCTGACAGGGCTATTTATTGACCCCGGTTTAGTCGTGCAAATTCGCGATGCCAACGGGCAGATTCACCGCGAAAATCGCTCCTACGCTGAAGCCCTATATAAAGGCCCGCTGGTTGTTATGATCAACCGCTTAAGCGCCTCAGCCTCAGAAATTTTTGCAGGTGCTATTCAAGATTACCAACGCGGCTTAATTGTCGGCTCCCAGTCTTTTGGTAAGGGCACTGTGCAGCTGCTAAGCAAACTGCCCGAGGGTGAACTTAAATTGACCGAGTCTAAGTTTTACCGTGTTTCCGGCGCCAGTACACAACACAGAGGTGTAGTGCCTGATGTGTTTATGCCCAACCAAATTGACAACGAAGAAGTGGGTGAATCTACCTATAACACCGCGCTGCCCTGGGATCAAATTCGCCCTGCCAGCCATGAAAGTTACTATGATTTCTCGCAGATTATTCCCCAGTTAACCCAGCGCCACCAACAACGCGCAGCCGTTAAACCCGACTATGTATTTTTAGAGGAACAAATTAAATTAGCGGCGGAGATCAAAGCGAAAAAAACTGTTTCACTGAATGAAAAAGTGCGCGAACAGGAGAAAACTGATATGGAAACCAAAAGTATGATCCTGGAGAACAAGCGTCGCAAAATCAAAGGTGAAGCAGAATACAAAACCCTAGCCGAATTTAGAGCAGCGCAAAAAGCTGAAGAAGACAAAGCTGAAGCCGAACAGTCAACACCGCACAGCAAAATTGACCCAAGCAAAGATGCATTACTGACTGAAGCTGGGGCAATTTTGGTGGACTTTTCCAAGCTCCTCAAAGAACAGAGCCAAAAGAAAGTCGCCAATTTTTAATCCTGTTGCAACCAAATTCTATAGCCCGGCAATGCCGGGCTTATTTTTTATACGGGTCACCGCTTATGAAATGCATTTCCTTTAATACCAACAGTATTCGTATTCGCTTGCATCAACTGGAGGAAACCATCCGCGTCCATGCTCCCGACGTTATTGGCATTCAGGAAACCAAAGTGACTGATGGTGAATTTCCGGTGCAGGAAATAAATGATCTTGGTTACCACTGTGAATTTATCGGGCAGAAAACTCACTACGGCGTTGCTCTTTTATCGAAAACCAAACCTGTGTCCGTCACCAAAGGTTTTGCTCAAGACGGTGCCGATGCACAAAAACGTTTTATCGCCGCAGAATTTAACAGCCACGACGGCAAGCCCGTACATATTCTTAACGGCTACTTTCCCCAGGGCGAAAGCCGCGATCACCCGGTTAAATTCCCCAACAAAGAAAAATTCTACCAAGACACCTTGGCGCATCTGCACAACCACACGCCGGAGGGGCGCGTCATTTTGATGGGTGATATGAATATCTCCCACCAGGATTGCGATATAGGTATCGGCGAGGTTAACCGTAAGCGCTGGTTAAAAACCGGCAAATGCAGCTTTTTGCCCGAAGAGCGCGACTGGTTAAATAAACTTTTAGCGTGGGGTTTAGTAGATACTTTTCGCACCCTAAACCCCAGTATTGACGACCGTTTTAGCTGGTTTGACTATCGCAGCAAGGGTTTTGAAGATGATCCCAAACGGGGCCTGCGTATTGATTTAATTTTGGCAAGCACAGGGCTTGCACCGTATTTATCCGCTGTGGGCATTGATTATGAAATAAGGGCAATGGATAAACCATCCGACCACTGCCCTATTTGGGCTGAATTTAAAGATATTCAGTTGGTGTGATGTAGGGCCTCCATGCCCTTCATTAATTACTTTTAACCACTCTTCATTACAGGCTTTGGGGCTAGATTTATAGCCCCAGTTATTTACAGCCTCGTCGCAATCTAAAGTCCCAGTACCATTTAAAGCCCCAGTACTTTTTCACCGCGCGCAATACCGGAAACCCCTGAGCGCACTACTTCTAAAATAGAGGCCTCACCCACCGCCTCATAAAAAGCGTCGAGTTTTTCACTGGTGCCGGTCAGTTGAATGGTGTAAACCGAGGCAGTTACATCAATAATTTGGCCGCGAAAAATATCCACGCAGCGTTTTATTTCCGCCCGTTGTGCGCCGGATGCACGCACCTTTATCAACATTAACTCGCGCTCAATGTGGGCGTCTTCGGTTAAATCTACCAGTTTCACCACATCAATTAAGCGATTTAAATGTTTGGTAATCTGCTCGATCTTATGATCATCACCAATGGTGGTGAGCGTCATACGCGATAATGTGGGATCTTCCGTTGGCGCCACGGTAAGGCTTTCAATGTTGTAACCGCGCTGGGAAAACAGGCCGACCACACGAGACAGGGCGCCAGGTTCGTTTTCCATTAAAACTGAAATAATACGTCTCATTAGGTGCGCTCCGTTTTGTTTAACCACATATCGCGCATAGATCCATTCGGTGCTATATGCATGGGGTATACGTGCTCAGTTGGGTCTACGTAAATATCCATAAATACTGTTCTATCTTTCATGGCGAAGCACTCTTCCATTTTTGCGCGCAATTCTTCGCGTTTAGTCACGCGAATACCTACATGGCCATAGGCGTCCATTAATTTCACAAAATCTGGCAGCGATTCTTCGTACAAACTTTCGGAGTAGCGGCTGTTGTACTGCATATCCTGCCACTGCTTTACCATGCCTAAGGCTTGGTTGTTCAAGCAGATAATTTTGACGGGCAGATGGTATTGGGTGCAGGTGGATAATTCTTGAATACACATCTGAATACTGCCTTCACCGGTCACACAGGCGACGGTGGCATCGCGAAATGCGTATTGCACCCCCATGGCGGCGGGCAAACCAAAGCCCATGGTGCCAAGGCCACCGGAATTAATCCAACGGCGCGGTTTATCAAACGGATAATAAAGCGCAGAAAACATTTGGTGCTGGCCCACATCGGAAGTGACATAGGCATCGCCCTGGGTTACTTCCCACAACATGGAAATAACTTCCTGGGGTTTGATCATATCGCCCATGCTGTAGCGAGGTTTCACCAACAGGCCATAGCGATCACGCCATTCATTAATTTGCTGCCACCAGAGGGCGAGCGCTTCTTGATCCTGTTTTTCCTCAGCGTGTTTGTGCAAATCCAACATTTCGTTCAACACCGCATCAACCGGCCCCACTATGGGTATATCGGCCGCGACAGTTTTTGAAATAGACGCGGGGTCAATGTCGATGTGAATAATCTTGGCGGAGGGGCAGAATTTGCTCGGCGTGTTGGTCACGCGGTCATCAAAACGCGCGCCGACAGCCAGAATCACATCGCTGTGGTGCATGGCGTAGTTGGCTTCCACTGTGCCGTGCATACCGAGCATGCCGAGAAATTGTTTGTCGGTGCCAGGAAAGGCGCCAAGGCCCATCAAGGTATTGGTCACTGGCGCGTTTAAACGGCGGGCTAATTCAGTCAATTGCGCGCTGGCGTTACCCTGCACAACACCGCCACCGGCATAAATGATGGGGCGCTTGGCTTGCAGGAGTAATTGCAGGGCTTTTTTAATTTGACCGGCGTGGCCCCGCTGCGCAGGCGTGTAGGAGCGCAGTTTTACCTTGTCAGGGAAGTGATATTCAAAGGTGGTGGCGGGGCTTGTAATGTCTTTAGGAATATCCACCACCACAGGGCCTGGGCGGCCAGTGCTGGCGATATAAAAGGCTTTTTTGATAATGGTGGGAATATCCCGCGCGTCTTTAACTAAAAAGCTGTGTTTAACAATAGGCCGTGAAATACCCACCATGTCGGTTTCTTGGAAGGCGTCTTCACCGATTTTATCGGACGGCACCTGGCCTGAGATCACCACCATTGGGATGGAGTCCATATAGGCCGTGGCAATACCGGTGATGGCATTGGTTGCGCCGGGGCCGGAGGTGACGAGCACTACGCCGGTACGACCTGTGGAGCGCGAGTAGGCATCAGCCGCATGGGTGGCCGCCTGTTCGTGGCGCACCAGAATATGTTGGATATGCTTTTGGCGAAATAAAGCATCGTAAATATGTAAAGCTGCCCCACCTGGGTAGCCAAAAATGCATTCAACGCCTTCGTCTGCCAAAGCGCGCATCAGCATGTCGCCGCCGGAAAGTAATTCCACCGTCATGTTCCTCATCTGTGATAAAAAAATACTGCCCCACGCCAGATTAGCTGGCTTCAATGACATTTTGTCGTGTGTGGGCGGTGCGATGTGGTAGCTCTGCCGGCACCTGTGCTTTTGGGGATATACGCAGTAGCTTTCGCTTTGGGGTTACAAAGCTCGCTTCCGATGCCTGGGGGTAACAGGGTTGGTGTTTCCCCTCGTAATGCGACCTGGGTTGTGCGGTAACACGGGCAGCGCGGATGCGACCTGACATTGTGCTAACTGTAGGGCAAAAGTCAACCGCTTAAGGCGCCAGTGGTATCGCTAAGTGTTGAATTTTAATGGGCTTAAGGGTGAAACTCGGCACATGGCGTCTATCGGCGATACAAGAATACAAGCCGCAAAAAAGCCAAGCGAACAGTCGCTTGGCTTTTATGTGGTTTATCAGGCCCTGCCAGCGGGTACGAAATTAACTATAAAAATTAATTTTATCGCCCGCTAACTGGGTTTTGATGGTGGTGCCTGGCATAAATTTGCCCGCTAAAATAGCGTGGGCCAGAGGGTTTTCGATCATCTGTTGAATGGCGCGCTTGAGTGGCCGCGCACCGTACACAGGGTCAAAACCCACCTCTGCTAGCTTATCAATAACCTCCTCAGACAGTTCAATGGCCAAATCTCGCTCCGCCAGGCGTTGATGCAAGCCCTGCAATTGAATGCGCGCAATGCCGTGAATTTGTTTGCGCTCCAGCGGATGAAACACCACAACCTCATCAATACGGTTGATAAATTCCGGCCGGAAATGCCCGCTCACCACCCCCATGACGGCTTCTTTCATGGCGTTATAACGGTGTTCATTGCCTTCGCTGGTTTCGCCGCCACCAAAATCCAGCATGTCAAAGGATTTATTATTGGCCAGCTCCTGAATTAAATCAGACCCCAAATTCGAGGTCATCACAACGACTGTATTGCGAAAATCCACCGTGCGACCGTGTCCATCGGTTAAACGGCCATCTTCTAATACCTGCAGTAAAATATTGAAGACATCCGGATGGGCTTTTTCCACTTCATCCAATAACACCACTGCATAGGGCCTGCGGCGCACGGCCTCGGTTAAATAACCGCCCTCCTCATAACCCACGTAGCCCGGCGGTGCACCAATTAACCGCGCCACCGAATGCTTCTCCATAAATTCGGACATATCAATGCGCACCATGGCGTCTTGCGAATCAAACAGAAAATCCGCCAGGGATTTACACAATTCGGTTTTGCCCACACCTGTGGGGCCTAAGAATAAAAAGCTACCGCTGGGGCGATTAGGGTCGCTTAAACCCGCCCGCGCGCGGCGCACCGCATTGGCCACAGCAATGACCGCTTCATTCTGCCCCACCACACGCTCGTGTAAGGTAGCTTCCATGCGAATGAGTTTTTCCCGCTCGCCTTCCAGCATTTTACTGACTGGAATACCCGTCCATTTGGATACGACTTCGGCGATTTCTTCATCGGTAACGCGATTGCGCAGTAATTTCATATCCACCATTTCGGCATGGCTGGCTAAATCCAACTGTTTGGTTAAATCGGGGATAATGCCGTATTGCAATTCCGACATGCGCGCTAAATTGCCCGCCCGGCGCGCGGTTTCTAAATCCAAGCGCGCTTGCTCCAAGCGGGTTTTAATTTCTTGGCTGCCTTGCAGCGCTACTTTTTCTGAACGCCATATTTCGTCTAGATCGGCATATTCGCGTTCAAGAAACTCAATATCGCTATTAATTTTATCCAGGCGTTTGCGCGCGGCTTCGTCCTCGTCTTTTTTAATCGCTTCTCGCTCGATTTTTAACTGAATTAACCTGCGCTCCAGTTTGTCCATTTCCTCAGGCTTAGAATCAATTTCCATGCGGATACGACTGGCGGCTTCGTCGATGAGGTCGATGGCTTTATCCGGTAATTGCCGGTCTGTAATATACCGCTGGCTTAATTTTGCAGCGGCGATAATCGCGGAGTCGGAAATATCCACACCGTGGTGCACTTCATAACGCTCTTTTAAACCGCGCAAAATAGCAATGGTGTCCGCCTCGCTGGGTTCATCCACTAATACCTTTTGGAAGCGGCGCTCAAGGGCGGCGTCTTTTTCAATATATTGGCGGTATTCATTGAGCGTAGTCGCGCCCACACAGTGTAAATCGCCACGCGCCAGCGCAGGCTTGAGCATGTTGCCGGCATCTAATGCACCCTCGGCTTTACCGGCGCCCACCATGGTGTGTAATTCGTCGATAAATAAAATGACGCGGCCTTCTTCTTTATTCAGCTCGTTTAATACCGCTTTTAAACGCTCTTCAAAATCACCGCGAAATTTTGCGCCAGCCAATAAAGCGCCTAAATCCAACGATAATAGGCGCTTGTTTTTCAAGCCTTCAGGTACTTCGCCGTTGATAATGCGCTGCGCAAGCCCTTCGACTATGGCCGTTTTGCCTACGCCTGGCTCGCCGATTAATACCGGGTTATTTTTGGTGCGGCGCTGGAGCACTTGAATCGTTCGGCGGATTTCATCGTCGCGGCCAATCACCGGGTCTAATTTGCCTGCTTCAGCGCGCGCGGTTAAATCCACTGTATATTTGGTTAGAGCTTGGCGGTTATTTTCCGCATCCGGGTTATCCACTTTTTCGCCCCCGCGTATTTTTTCAATGGCTTTTTGCAAGCTGGCTAATTTACCTACGCCAAGCAACAATTTGCCCATGCTGTTATTGCCATCGCTCATGGCAGCGAGCAATACCGCTTCGCTGGAAATAAAACTATCGCCCTGTTGTTGAGCAGCTTTATCGGCCAGATTTAACAGGCGGCCTAAATCCTGCGACATGGCCACTTCACCGGTGGGATTTTTAATGCGCGGTAAATTATCCAGGCCCTGCATAAGTAATTGACGCAGGCGATTAACATCAAACTGCGCGCTGACAAGCAGAGGTTTCACCGCGCCGCCTTGTTGTTCGAGCAAAGCATGTAATAAATGCAGGCCGTCTAGTTGGTTGTGATCGCGCCCTACAGCCAGCGATTGGGCATCAGAAAGTGCCACCTGTAATTGGTTAGTAAAACGATCAAGACGCATAACGAATTAAGTCCTCATGGTGGGTTACCCCAAAGCTGGGGGCAGTGGCGATGAATTCAAGCAAGCCCGATGCGCAGGCTTGATGTATCGCAAAAAACTCGTCGGGGTATGCTACCGCACACCCAAAATACCGATGAATCTAAAAGCCTCAGATAAGCCCATAACAAAAGCGCCTCTACCGGCGAACTTTACCGAGGAATGCGCTTCCCACTAGAGTTGCCGTTTCAATTCGAGGTGAACCATGCGCACATATTTATTAAGCCTGCTATTCATTACCGCCAGCGGCGCACCCTTATCGGGTTGGTGCGAGGCACTCAGCGAGGCAAAAGTGCGCGGCTTTGATCAGGCGCAGACGGTATCGCTGCAGGCCTGGCCCGCCGTACAGGCTATTTATTTGGAATCTATAAGCCTGAGTTTTAACCCCCAATGGCTGAAGGATAGACGCACTATTTCGCCTGCCGAGCGCGACAAATTACAGGCCCAATACAGCGCTCTGATGGATAAAAACCTGCGCCAGCAGCTGAGTGCCAAGGGTTGGGCGCTGCGCGATAAACCAGGGCCGGATACTCTGAGCCTTCAAACAGAGGTGACGGAGTTGTTCCTCAATGCGCCCGATCTGGAACCTACTATCAGTAAAAGTTATGTGCGTGTGGCGGGTTCTGCCCGTGTTGCCTTTACCCTTAAACAGGCGGACGGTACACCCCTGGCCCAGTTGAGTGATTACAGTGAAACCAACGAAAAACCCGGTGGGAAACTGGGGCTGACTAACCGGGGTTTAAATCGCTGGGATTTTGCCCATTTAATGCAGCGCTGGAGCACACGCCTGGGAGAATTTTTACCAACGCCCGCTAAAACCTAAACACCGTCACCTAAATATCATCACCTAAACACCGTCGGCAGGCGCAGGGCTTAGGGCTCGGCGCCTGAGCCTGCTCCCAATCAGTACCACACAGGCCTGTATGGCCACCGCCACCAGGGCAGCCAGGGCAAACGCCTGGTTAAATCCGCAGTAACTACCCGCCACCGCCAGCACATAAAAGAACGCCAATAAACTCAGCAGCCCCTGTTTTAAGGCCCGCAGGGCCAACACAGCATGCCAGGGCGAATACAAGCGCTGGGAAAATACGGCGATCACGCTGGAGGCAATGGGAAAGGCCGCCAGCACACCGGTCAATGCAGCCCCTAGGCTCTGCGCCAATAGAGTTACCGCCAGCACCAACGCAGCGGCAAATAACATGCGGCAGATAATTTCAGCGCTGCTCGTGGCACTGGGGCTGAGCAGGCCCTGGCTGCGGCGCCCCCAGCACAATTGGGCCACTAAAATAACCACCGCAATAAGCGCATACAGGTGCACGCTCAGATGCGCCCAAGCCAAGGCTATACCGCTAGTGGCGTAGACAAACCAACCCACCACCAGGCAAATCCACCAGCTAAAGCGCGGCGCGAGCCAGGCGTACACAAAACTAAACGAGGATAAACCCACCACCCCAGCCACCGTAGCCTGCGCCGCCGCTAGGGCAAAGGTCGCCCCCTGATCCCAATAGACAAAATACACAATGGGCCCGCCGATGATAGGGAAGCCGGACATGAGCCCCGCTGCACGGCTGCCAAAGCGCCGCCCCAGCAGCGCAATGGCCGCAATCATCAGCGGTACGAAGAAGAGTTTGGCCAATAACACAGGCGTTAAGCGTGCGAACCGGCCAGCCAAATCAGGCTGGCCATGCGGCCGCAGCAGCCGTCGGCACTGCGCCGGTAGGAATAAAAATGCTCATCAGCAAAGGTGCAGGCCTGCCCGCCGTAAATAGCCGCAACCCCCAAGGCCTTCAATTGCAGGCGAGCCAAGGCGTAGAGATCGGCCAGATAATGCCCCGGCCGATTGGCGACGAAACACGCACTCACATCGCCATAGATAGAAAATCGCTCGCTAAATACCGCCAGCACCTCCTCCCCCACTTCAAAGTGCGCAGGCCCAATGGCGGGGCCGAGGTAGGCCAGCAGCTGCTGGGGCGGGGCGCGAAACGCCGCCAACGTATTCGCCAATACACCCTGCGCCAAACCGCGCCAACCGGCGTGAGCGGCGGCAATTTCATCCCCCACTTGAGAACACACCAGCACCGGCAGGCAATCCGCCGTTAACACCGCAATGGGCAACTCCGGGCTAGATGTGTAAAGGGCGTCTGCCACTGGGGCAGGAGAAACCATGGGGAATTGAGCTGTAAACACCTCGGTGCCATGCACTTGTTGCAACCATTGCACCGGCCCAATGCCCAGCTGTGCACTCAACAATTGCCGATTGGCCACAACCCGCTCAGGGGCGTCCCCCACATGGGTAGCCAAATTAAACTGACCGTAAGGTGGCTGGCTAAAGCCCTGTACAGGCCCCTGGCATTGAGTGTGTGTAATGGCGGCGCACACCTGCACAGGTGCTGGCCAGTCGGGTGTGAACATAACTAGTCGTAACAGCGCATGAGGGTTAATAACTCCAGCATGTCGGCGGGCATAGGCACCTGCCAATGGCAGGGCTCCTGGGACTCAGGGTGAATAAGGGAGAGGGCTTCGGCATGTAAGGCCTGGCGCGGGAAGGCCTTCACTGCCTCCAATACCGCTTCATTAATAACGCTGGAGCGCAGCCCCTTGCCACCGCCGCCATAGGCTGGGTCGCCCACCAGCGGGAAGCGATTGTGGCTCATGTGCACGCGGATCTGGTGAGTGCGGCCCGTTTCCAACTTAATACACAAACGGGTGAAATAACTAAAACGCTCGGCCACCTCATAATGGGTAATGGCCTCTTTGCCCTCACCGGTTTTACTCACAGCCATTTTTTTGCGGTGTTTGCTGTCGCGGCCAATCGGCAAATTGATGGTGCCGCCGCTAATCACGCGGCCCACCACTATGGCTTGATACTGGCGGGAGACTTCGCGTGCTTGTAGTTGGCTGACCAGATGATTCTGCGCCTCAAGGGTTTTTGCCACCACCATAAGGCCAGTGGTGTCTTTATCTAAACGGTGCACTATGCCGGCCCGAGGAATAGCCGCCAACTGCGGGCTGTGGTGCAACAGCGCATTCAGCAGAGTGCCCTCGCTATTGCCCGCCGCAGGATGCACCACCATACCGGCCGCTTTATTCACCACCAAAATGGTGTCATCTTCGTAGACCACATCCAAGGCAATGGCCTCAGCCTGCCAGTCCCCCTCATCTTGGACTTCCACATCCAAATGAACATCCTCACCGCCCACCAATTTCCCGTTGCCTTTAAACGCTTGGCCGTTGAGGGTGAGCTCGCCGCTTTTAATCCAGGTTTGCAAACGCGCACGGGAAAACTGGGGGAACAATTGAGCGCTGACCTGATCGAAGCGCTGCCCGCTAGCCTCATAGGGCACGGTATGGTTTAGGGTTATTCGGCGTCTCATTGAGTTCTCATTAGCTACTGGCTACACTGCGCCCCCTGCCAACTAAGGCCAAGAACGCAACTTTGGGTGGCTTTTGCCACACCCGCCAATGATACAGAGCCATGCCCCATGCGAGTACCTAAACTTTCCCGCGCCGTTATATTTATCGCGGCGTTCAGCCTAATCAGCGGCTGCTCTTCTAAAAAAGAAGAAAAAATCAGCTCTGAGCAAAAACTCTACGAAAAAGCCCAACTAGCGTTAAATGCCAGCAACTGGGAAAGCGCCATTAAGGCCCTGCAGTTAATTGAAGAACACTACCCCTTCGGCAGCTACGGTGAACAAAGCCAGCTGGAAATTATTTACGCCCACTACGAAGCCGACCAATTTGATGAAGCCATAGCGGCGGCCGATCGGTTTATTCGCCTCCACCCCCAGCACCGCAATACGGATTACGCCTATTACATGCGCGGCATGGCGAGTTTTAATAAAGAGCGCAGTTTTCTAGCGTCTTTATTATCCATCGACAACACCAACCGCGATCCGGGCGCCGCTAAAGATTCCCTCGCGCAATTTACCGACTTTTTAACCCGCTACCCCAAATCCCCCTACGCGCCGGATGCACAAAAACGCATGGTGTATTTGCGCAACGTCTTAGCGCGCTATGAAATTCACGTCGCCAATTATTATTTTAAACGCGGCGCTTATTTAGCTGCGGCCAACCGGGGGCGTTATGTGGTGGAAAATTTCCAAACTACACCTGCCGTGCCCGATGCACTGGCGGTAATGGCGCAGGCGTATTATTTATTGAAGCGCGATGATTTAGCACAAACCACAGTTAAAGTACTCGCCAGCAACTTCCCAGACCACCCTGCCCTGGATAAAAACGGCCAGTTTGACCGCGATTACACCTATCAATATAAAAAGAATGACTGGTTAAAATACGCAACACTTGGGCTGCTGAGCAAAGAAGAAACCCAGGGCTTTGACTCTCAGGATATTTACAATAAACAAGATGTAAAACAGCCACCGAATCTATAACACCGCGATTAACCGTGGTTTTTAAACTGCACTTTTTAATAAGAAGTGGAATGGAAAAAGTGCAATTTAAAAAACCATCCAATTGATGGCATTGTTAGGGTTTTAGAGTGCACAAGAGCTCATAGGCTATTTGTCTAATAGCTGGGTAAATTGGGATATTGTCATAGCCCCTTTCTATGCCTGATTCAATTCCAACAAGGGTAGACCCACCCGACCACGCATGACGAAAAGCGTCATATTTTTGCTCAACCTTAGAATCATAGTGCGCACCACCGTCTTTTTCCGCAACAGATAAAACCAAGTCTTTGCGCGTTAAACATGAGCCAGACGACGAAAATATTATTTCGGTTTCCCACCATTCCCCAAAAGAAAGGCTGCTTTTTGAGGCTGGCATTGGAAAATATTTTTCATTGCATAGAGGCCAATACTTAGCTTCTCCGCCAACTCCGTTTTTTACACCCACATTAATTCTACGAACCAAACCAAGATGAACGTTTTCATTTTGAGCCTTATGATTAGTGCTTAGATATTCAATGTCTTTTTTCCCAAGATGCGTTAGCAGAGAGATATTTCTGCCTTTATCATGCACCAATACGCGAATTGCAGTGCTAATTGGCAAGGCAAGAACCTCTTTATTTAGCGAATCGTAAGAATCACATAAAACTGTCAGAAGATCCAAAAACTCCTCGTATTTGTCTTTCAAATTATTTCCTATATTGGTCATTGCAGAACCCTAACAATCTATTAACCAGAAGACACAACTGACTATCCTGATCTATTGTGTCTTCCTCATGCTAAAACGCGCGTAGGTACGTGAATTGCCTTGTTTTAGAGGGACTCACGGCGGCTTAAGCGCCGACGGCATCCGAGTCTATATTATTACCCGCCAGGTTAATAACAACCACAGGGCTATAAACCCTGTAGTCACAGACTTAATTGCGCGCCCAATAACGATTAGACAAACGCTCAAACAGGGCATTAAACACCCCGTCGGCCAATACCTGGCTGGAAAATCCCAACTTTTGCGCCAATGTTTTCTTGGTTTCATAGGCAACCAAGAATATATCGGCCGCCGGGTGCAGGCTCGTTAGATATTCATCGCTGGTGCTAAGCCCATCAATCAATTGCTGCTGAAGAGCTCGCGAACCGAACCATACCTCACCTGTCGCCACCTGATGAATATCCAACTGAGGGCGATTAGCAGTGATAAATTCTTTAAATAATTCGTGCGTCTCTTCTAAATCCTGCTGGAATTTTTGACGGCCTTTGTCCGTGTTTTCCCCCAGCACTGTGAGGGTGCGCTTATATTCACCGGCTGTGAGCATTTCATAGTCAATATCGTTTTTCTTCAGCACGCGATGAAAATTCGGCAAACTCGCCACCACCCCAATTGAGCCGATAACCGCAAAGGGCGCTGCGAGAATTTTATTGGCCACACAAGCCATCATGTAACCGCCACTCGCGGCCACCTTATCAACACAAATAGTTAACGGAATATTGCGCTGGCGGATACGCGCTAACTGGCTAGATGCAAACCCGTAGCTGTGCACCATGCCACCTTGGCTTTCCAAGCGCACCACTACTTCGTCCTGGGCGCGCGCCTGGGATAAAATACTGGTAATGGAGTGGCGCAAGCCTTCAGCCGCAGAGGCTTTAATATCGCCGTCAAAATCCACTACAAACACGCGTTTTTTATCGCCCTCCTCACTACTATCAGCCGTTTTTTTAGCCTTGCTGGCTTCTTTTTCCTGTTTTTTACGGTTTTTCTTTTCGGCTTTTTTCTCTTCTTTAAAGGCTTTTTCATCCAATAATTCAACACGCAGCGCGTCGGCTAAGTCTTCGTATTCGTCATTTAATTTAGTGACTGTAACACTGCCTTTGTCTGCGCGACTGCGTTTAGCGCCCATGGCGACCATAAACGAAATCACCACAATAAAAGCCACCACCCAGGTAATTGTTTTGGCAAAAAACAACCCGTAATTGGATAAAAATTCCAAGCCATCACTCCTCAATTAGATTGATACACGTGCAGGACTACCTGCTGTTATTGACACAACGCATCAGCGGCGAAATGCAACGGCATTCTAATGATATTTAGCCGAAAAGGCCTAACCCTAAGCCTGCAACGGGTAACCGCGCGCGGCCAGAAATGTGCGGATTAGCTTACCGGCGATCGACACACCTGAAGGTATGTCCGGCAGATGCTGGGGATGAAACCAGGCGGCGTGGAGAATTTCGTTGGCATCTGGGGCGATTTCACCGCTCGCGTACTCGGCAAAAAAACCCAGCATCAGTTGGCTGGGATAGGGCCAGGGCTGGCTGGCCGCATAACGAATCTGCTCAATACGAATGCCCACTTCCTCAAACACCTCCCGCGCAAAGGCCTCCTCGGCACTTTCCCCAACCTCGATAAAACCGGCCAAGAGGGAGTAACGGCCAGCTTTATGGCGGTGGTGAGCAGCCAATAACAGCTCATCGCCACGGCTGACCAATCCTATTACACAAGGGGAAATACGCGGAAAAAAACTGCCTCCGCAGCTGGGGCAATGACAACACAACTCACGAGCGGATATAACAGTTGCCGCGCCGCATCGGCCGCAAAAGCGGTGCATCTGCCGCCAGTGCAAAAGCTGCATGGCGCGGGAGCACAGCGAGAACTCAGCGACGCCAAGGGTATCGGCCAGGCTGCGCAGGCTTAGGTTGTCGCCCACACGGTCATCGTCCTGTTGCATCCAGATGGGCTTCTGCTGCCAGAGCCCTAAGTAAATGTGGCCAGAATCCTGCGGCCCACTATAGGGGCTTAGGATACCCGCGATACCAGATGCGTCTGGGTTGATCAGAACAAAATCGCCACTGGCGCGCAGATGAATCACCCAGCCCGGCCCAGTGGGTGCAGCCTGAAAATGCAGCTGAAAGCTCACCGACTTTTACCGGACAACTACCGGATAACCCAGCGCGGCCAGGCTGTCTTCAGCCACCTGTAAAACCGAGTTGTCCAGTTTGGCAATGTTGGGCGCAGTATCAAGGAAGTACTCAATGCTGATAATCACATCGGCAAAGGTTTCCAATAACTCCTTTAACACATCCGGCTGCTCAGGCCCCAACAACACTTCATCAACAAACCGGATACAACACAACAAGGCGGCGGCAGCGCGTTTTTGATCGAGGATCACCATGGCGCCCCAAACCGATTCCAGCGTTTTGGAAATATTGCGAATGTGGCTTAAATCAAAGCCGGATTCAGAGAAGGCGGTGATGGCGCGCTTGGCAAGCGAAAGCCCCGCCTCAGACTCCTGCACCACAATGCGCTCAGCCTGCGACAATTCAGACAGTGCCACCACCTGTTTTTGCGCCTGCTCGGAGGCAGTGGCCAGGCGTTCATCGGATATACGGGTGCGCTCTAAGGAGGCCGCCGCACTCTCTAAGTACAAAAGTATTTTTGCCAGCTCTTCCAAGTCCTTTTCATTAGCGCGATTGCCCGCCGCCGCCCAATTGCCCACCATGGGCAGTACACCTTTTAACACCAGGCTGGGGCCGGTGAGCCCTACCACACCGAGGGTCTCGGCAATTTTATTGAGTGTTTCCTGCAGGCCGGGTAAATCATCAATTTGGTAGCCGGATACCGAGGCCAATTCCAGCACATTCTTCGTATTGGTAATTTCAATCTGCAGCACCCGCGAGAGCGAATTCACCGTGTGAATACTCGGCCCCCGCAGAGCCTGGCGCTCGCCGGCCAAATGTTTATCGGTCATCTCGACTGGCGCTATGCCATAACCGCGCTGCAAGGCTTTAATGGTATCGCTCTCCTGGCCTGACAAGACCAGCAAATACATCAGCTCCTTCACCAAACCTCGCGGCGGGGCGGCGGCATAAGCGGCGGGGCCACCCTTTTGCACCTGGCGTATCACCCGATCAATACGGCTGAGCAACATCTTACGCGACTCGATCATCTCCATATTCTGCCGCACCATGGCGACTATGGTGAGATTCGCCAACCACCACAACAACGTGAGCGGTTTGTCTCTACCGCCTAAACGCTGCAGCCGAATCAGCGCCCGCCGCATCAAGCCCAAGGACGGCTGTACCTGGCGGTTGCGCAACACACCTAACAAGCCCAGTTGATACATATGCCGCAGGCGGCTGAGCAGTGGGCGGAATTCTTTATCGCTCACTGTGATGGGTTCAAAAGCAGGTAAGGCGGGGGTGTAATTGAGGTTAACGCTGAAAAAATGGCTCTCCGGCAACACCGGCTCTTTGCGCACCTTGCGCAGCTCATTGATATAGGGCACTAACAACACCGGCAATTTGCGCTCAGACTGCTGCACGTACTCCAGATAACGGGTCATGACAAAAAAACTATTGCTGACCTGCTCCAAGCGTTTATCCGACTGCTTAGGTTGAATAACATTGACGTCCTGCAAGGCAAGGTACAGCTCTTCAGCCAACAGACTCGCGCCGCGAAACTGCAACAGTTTCAAAATACCGATGATCTGTTTGACGGCATCAATGCAGGACCTTAGGGGATCGCCCTCCTGGGAACCGCTGAAAAACAGCTCAAGGTCGCGGGCAGCCTGCTCAATCGTCGCAACCAGCTCGTTGCGCACCATGTTGAGGGTCTGAAGGTTGACAGAATCCGCAGTGTTCACACTCTATTTCCCGTTGCATCGCCTTGGTCGAGCCAAAACGCTAACTGAAGTGGTGTCTGTGTAAGCCTAAAACCCGTCGCTAACCTCCTGCGGCAATCATCTGCATAACAAGGTGGGACCGATGGGGCAAAACCCGCCCCGCCTGCGCAGGCTGCAGGGAAAAACCGAACAGCCTCAGAGCCTTAGCAGCCCCGGCGCAGGTTCGACAGCGGGTTTTAGGATTTAAAAGACAATTATTGTAACGGGGCAATGCTAACGAATTCCGGCGCCACTGTCACCGCGTTACCTCATTGATAATAGGCAAAAACGCGCAGAACTCTAGCGGCAGAAGTGTGGCTGAGATGCTATTCGTCGAGGTGTAGACACGCGGCGGATGTTCGGGCAATCCGCCGCTTAGGAGGCAAGGCTAAAATGGCAACAGGCTAATTGCCGTAACTCATCAGCCGGGTGTAGCGCTTCTCGATCAGGGTATCTAGGTCAATCTTCTCAAGTGCAGTCAACTGAGCGACCAGACGCTCTTTGAGCTTCGCCGCCATAGCGTCCAAATCCCGGTGGGCGCCGCCCAGAGGCTCAGGGATGGTTTCGTCCACAATACCTAAGCTTTCCAAAACCTTAGACGTAACGCCCATAGCCTCAGCGGCCAATGGCGCCTTATCAACTGTTTTCCAAATAATATTGGCGCAGCCTTCAGGCGAGATCACAAAGTACGTGGAGTACTGCAGCATGTTTAACTGATCGCCCACGCCAATCGCTAGGGCTCCACCAGAAGACCCCTCACCGATCACGGTGCAGATGATCGGCGTGCGCAACCGCGACATAACCGCGAGATTCTGTGCAATCGCCTCGCTAATGCCGCGCTCTTCCGAGTCGATGCCAGGATAGGCACCGGGGGTGTCAATCAGTGTGAGGATGGGCAATTTAAAACGCTCGGCCATTTCCATCAGGCGCAAGGCCTTGCGGTAGCCTTCAGGTTTGGGCATACCGAAATTACGCGCCACCTTGTCTTGCACACTGCGGCCTTTTTCCTCTCCAATTACCATCACCGGCTTGCCGTCTAAACGAGCAACCCCTGCCACTATGGCTTTGTCATCACCGAAATGGCGGTCGCCATGCAACTCGTCCCAATCATCAAAAATGCGCTCAATATAATCCACCGCATGAGGACGATGAGGGTGGCGGGCAACCTGCACTATCTGCCAAGGCGTTAAATTGGCGTAGATACTCTCGGTTAACTTAATAGATTTATCCCGCAAGCGGGCAATTTCATCGCTGATATTGAGCCGGTTATCAGAGCCTACCAGCTGCAACTCTTCTATTTTGCCTTCCAGCTCAGCAATAGATTGCTCAAAACTTAGGTAATTTAAATTCATAGTAATCAATCGTCGTACGGCGGGGTCAGCCCCAAGACTAAAAAGTCGCGCAGTGTACCATTAACCTCAAACAAGCTTAAGGCTAGATTTTTAGTGCACAGCAGCTAAACCGTCTTTAGCGCCGTACACCAAAGTCACCGCATCGGTACCATACAAACTGCGCAATTGGGCCAACAGCTCATCGCTGGGGCGCACACGCCAGGCGTCCCCCAAGCTCACATCGCCCTGCACGCGCGGCAGTTGATAGTCAACGACCACCTTACACGCCCCCGGTGTATAGCGTTGTAAACACTGTTTAAGTTCATCCCCCTGCAGAGATGTCACTGTGCTCGGGCGCAACCGCAACCGCACCGCACTCACCTTGGTTTCGCGAGCCTCGGCTAAGGGAAAAACCGTATCAGCGCGCATTTTTAATCCGCCACTAAAATCATCGTGGCTTACCTGTCCTTCAATAACTAACAGCGCGTCTTTAACTAATTTATCCCGATGAGCTGAATAAATATCGGCAAACACAGCCACCTCTAAACGCCCGGTGCGATCATCCAAAGTGACAAATCCCATATTGTCGCCTTTCTTGGTTTTCATAACACGAAACGCCACCACCAAACCGGCTACTGTCTGTTTAGATTTTTCGGGTTTTAAATGGGAGAGTCGGCTGGATACCAAATGGGTTAATTCCTGTTCGTACTCATCTATGGGGTGGCCCGTTAAATAAAGCCCTAAGGTATCGCGCTCACCGTTTAAACGCTCTTTAATACTCCAGCGTTTTTGCTGAGCATAATCGGCATACACATCGCCACTGGCAGTCGCGACCGTTTCCACCTGCCCAAATAAATCCGTCATGCCCGCATTTTTATTAGCATGGTGCTGCTCGGCGGTTTTTACCGCTTCGGAAAGCGCTGCCCACAACACCGCGCGATCGTAATCTACATCAACCCTAGGCCCTATAGTATCCAACGCACCACTGCGCACCAACGCCTCTAACGCGCGTTTATTAACTTTGCGCACATCCACTCGCGCACAAAAATCAAATAAATTCAAAAAAGGGCCATCCTTACGCGCCGCAATAATATTATCCACCGGCCCTTCACCTAAGCCTTTAATAGCACCCAAACCATAAATAATGTTGTCGCGCTCATCCACTGTAAAATGAAATTCACCGCGATTAACATCTGGCGGCAAAAGTGCAATTCCCATAGCGCGCACTTCTTCGATGAAGGTCACCACCTTATCGGTTTTATCCATGTCCGATGACATGGTTGCAGCCATAAATTGCGACGGATAGTGAGCTTTTAACCAAGCCGTTTGATAGGACACCAAGGCATAGGCAGCCGAGTGGGACTTGTTAAATCCATAGCCAGCAAACTTTTCCACCAAGTCAAAAATGCGTATGGCTAATTCAGGATCTATACCCTTATTTTTCGCGCCGTCTTGAAACACCTCGCGCTGTTTAGCCATTTCTTCAGGCTTTTTCTTACCCATCGCACGACGCAATAAATCAGCGCCACCCAGGGTATAACCCGCCAACACCTGCGCAATCTGCATCACCTGTTCTTGGTAAACAATGACACCATAGGTGGGTTCAAGAATAGGTTTTAATGACTCGTGCTGATATTTAGCATCTGGATAAGCAACCTTGGCGCGACCGTGTTTACGATTAATAAAATCATCCACCATGCCCGACTGCAAAGGTCCGGGGCGAAAAAGCGCCACCAAAGCGATAAGGTCTTCAATATTATCCGGCTGCAAGCGCTTAATTAAGTCTTTCATACCACGGGATTCCAATTGGAACACCGCAGTAGTCTCGGCTTTTTTTAAGAGGTTGTATGTTGCGGGATCATCAAGAGGTAGCAGGCTGACATCCAAGGGGTCAAGGCCCTGATGCAATCGCCTTCTATCGATCATTTTTTTTGCCCAATCGATAATCGTCAAAGTCCGTAGGCCGAGAAAGTCAAATTTAACCAAGCCCGCTTCTTCAACATCACCTTTATCGTATTGGGTTACCAAACCCGAGCCTGTTTCATCGCAATAAAGCGGGGCAAAATCGGTGAGTTTGGTTGGTGCAATCACCACGCCTCCTGCGTGTTTACCGACGTTGCGCGTCAAGCCTTCCAGCTGCAGCGCCATATCCCAAATTTCCTGGGCATCCGCATCGCCAGCTAAAAATTCCCGCAGAATTTCTTCCTGCTCATAGGCCGCTTTTAATGTCATACCCGGATCAGCAGGAATCATTTTGGATAACTTATCTGCCAATCCATAGGATTTACCTTGTACCCGCGCCACGTCACGCACAACCGCTTTTGCCGCCATGGTACCAAAGGTAATAATCTGTGAAACCGCATCGCGACCATAATTATCGGCTACATAACCGATCACCGCATCGCGATTATCCATGCAAAAATCTATATCAAAATCCGGCATGGATACACGCTCAGGATTTAAAAAACGCTCGAACAGCAAATCGTATTGCAAAGGATCCAGATCAGTAATTTCCAGCGCATAGGCAACCAGCGAACCCGCCCCCGAACCCCGGCCTGGCCCAACGGGAATATCGTGACGTTTAGCCCATCCAATAAAGTCCATTACAATCAAAAAATAACCCGCAAAGCCCATCTGGGTGATGATATCAAGCTCAAAATTTAGGCGTTCATCATAGGGCTTTCTATGCTGTAAAAAATCAATCGCCGTTACATCGAATAATTTCGCCAAACGCTTATCAAGGCCTTTGCGCGTAATATCAGCAAAAAATTCGTTCTCCGTCATACCTTCAGGTATGGGATACTCAGGCAGAAAATACTTGCCTAATTGAATATTCACCGTACAACGCTTGGCGATTTCTACGCTATTAGCGACCGCATCAGGCAAATCACTAAACAGCTCCGCCATTTCGGCAGGTGATTTTAGATATTGAGAATCGGTAAAAATACGTTCTCGGCGTGGATCGGTGAGCGTGCGTCCTTCAGTAATACACACCCGCGCTTCGTGAATATCAAATTGCGATTGCGCCAAAAACCGCACATCATTGGTTGCAACCAGCGGTATTTCAAATTGATCGGCCAAGGGGACTACTTGATGTATATAAGTTTCCTCACCTGAACGCTGAGAGCGCGTAACCTCAATATAAAACCGGCCGGGAAAGATACTTTTTAACGCCTGTATTTTTTCGGCGGCTAGATCCAATCGCCCAGATAAAATTGCTTGGCCTACCTCGCCAAGTCGGCCCCCCGAAAGCGCGATTACTCCTTCACTATGCTCTTTAATCCAATCCATTTGGATTAAAGTCCCGCCAATTATCTGCCCGTGCAGATAACCCTTAGAGATAACTTGAATAATATTTTTATACCCCGTCAAATCCATTGCAATTAATGTAATAAGCGCTCTGGCTGATTCATCCAAATCAGATGGAACCCAAAAATCACAGGCAATAATGGGTTTCACACCGGCGCCCTGGGCCGCCTTATAAAATTTAATTAAGCCGAAAAAGTTACCTCTATCCGAAATTGCACAGGCAGGCATACCCAACTCGGCAACTTTTTTAACCAGAGGTTTTACTCTCACAATACTGTCAATGAGCGAAAACTCGGTATGAATACGCAAATGTACAAACGAAGCGGACATTGAATTAACCGTTTATAGTCGAAATTATGGCGATGTTAGATCTCGGCTGGCTTAGGACGCACGAGTAATGGGCCAAAAGATCAGGATTATTGGAAGCTCAGGCAGTAAACACAAGTAAAAATGACAAAAATAAAACCAAAAAAAGCCCGCTAGAGAACTAGCGGGCTTTTAGAAAAGGTGCCTGACGATGACCTACTCTCACATGGGGAGACCCCACACTACCATCGGCGATGCATCGTTTCACTTCTGAGTTCGGGATGGGATCAGGTGGTTCCAATG